>JTFN01000535.1_pt1 | contig 15294 bp, 14 predicted proteins | sample 235401 | NCBI WGS metagenome assembly JTFN01 (sample SAMN03067589, study PRJNA260952) | activated sludge metagenome | biome: Sludge; feature: Wastewater; isolation source: CETP activated sludge from augmented bioreactor treating industrial... | place: India:Gujarat | collected 2013-04 | reverse complement strand
ACCGTGTCTTCGACCACTTGCTTGCCCTCGCCCACCACTTGCTGCGCTTCGCCCTTGCGCTCCTGCACGAAGCCCTCAGCCTGCAACTTTTCAGAGCCGATCGCCTTGCCGACGCCCTGCTTGATGTTGCCGATGGCTTCGTTGGCATAGCCTTTGATCTTGTCGGTCGTGCTGCCCATGATGACATCTCCTTCGATACTGCTTGATGACAGCGGATGCACAAGAACAGCGGGGCGCGCTGTCTGTTCCGGCCTGTTAACGCGGGCCGGACGGTTTGGTTCGGGGGGACTTGAGAATTTACGTTATCACCGCGCCGGGCGGCCAAGTCGCGCCCGCCATTGCCTCGCGGGCCGATGCCGTTAGGATGTTGTCATAGGGATGGACAGCATAGAGGCATGACATGTCACAGACACGCGCGGCGCTCGTCTCCGGTGCCAATCGGGGTATCGGCCTGGAAATTGCGCGCCAGCTCGCTCGGTTGGGATATCTCACGGCCATCGGTGCGCGCGATACGGCCAAGGGCCAGGCCGCTGCCGATGAGCTGCGCAACGAAGGATTGGAGCTGCCTGTCATAGCGCTGGACGTCGACGATCCCGCAAGCTGTGCCAAAGCCGTCGACGAGGTCGTCGGCATGTTCGGCCGGCTCGATGTGCTTGTGAACAACGCGGGCGTTTTTCTCGAGAAGTCTCCGACAGGCGAATCGAGCGCGCTCGTCGTCCGGCCCGAAACCGTCAGTGCGACGCTCCAGACCAATGTCATCGGTCCACTCGCGCTGATCCAGGCCGCGGTTCCTGTCATGAAGACGCAAGGCTATGGGCGCATCGTGAATGTATCGTCGGGCCTCGGCCAGCTCTCCGATATGGATGGCAACTACGCCGGCTATCGCATGTCCAAGACCGCTTTGAACGCGTTGACCCGCACTGTTGCCGCAGAGCTGGCCGGCACGCCCGTCAAGATCAACGCCATGTGTCCCGGCTGGGTGAAAACGGACATGGGCGGACCGGAGGCGCATCGCACTGTCGAACAGGGGGCGGAGACCGCGGTGTGGCTGGCAACGCTCGAGGACGATGGTCCAACAGGTGGCTTCTTCCGCGATCAGGCCGCCATTGCCTGGTGAACATGTCTGCGGCCGCTTGCGGCCGTGAGGCATTGATGGGTGGGCACGTGTAGTCCCGTGGCTGCAGCAAATCGCACAGCTCGCGATTCCAACACGCATCGGCTGACCAAGCCGCTGGCGCGCACTGACACGAGGCACGCAAGCTCACAAGCCGCGAACGAGCGTTCCAGTCATCAAGACGAGATAAGCGGTGATCGCCAGCCAGAAGTCCTGGTGCGGCAAGTAGAGCGGCACGTGCACGATGCCCAGCTTCATAACCAGGGCAAGCGCCGCCAGCACCAGCGAGATCAGGAAGATAACAATGGTCGGTGGATTGAGCCGCATGAAAGAACTCCGCAATCAGACCGCCATGAGGGCAACAGGCACACGGACATGAGGGTGAACGCGCCCGCAACGCCCGGGATATCTGGCGAAACCGGCAATTTAACCGACGTTAGCATACCTCTCGTAACGCGCGACAATTGCCTTGCGGGCCGGCGCGATGAGAGCGCGAGGCGTGTCCTACGGTGCACACGCCACCGTGCGCGCCTCTGGACGTGCGGCTCTTGGAAATTGGTGATGCGTCAGCAAACCGTCCCGGACGGGGATCACAGATCCGCCGGGTGCACCCTCATGAGCGGTGTGAGCCCCGCAAGTGGAGCATCCGCCTCCAGCAGCATGCGCACCGGTGCGGCGTGAGGCGTCGCCACATCGCGTAATGTCACGATCAGCATCGGAACCGCAGCTTTGCTCGCATCGGCGGCACCGGTCTCCTCCAGCGGCATCTGCCGTACGTCGGTGACCTCTAGAATGCGTTGGCCGTGCCCGCCTCCGAACTGGAAGCGATCGCCCGGCGCCAGCGCGCGCGGGTGGAACGTCACCGGCTGGATCGGGGTCGATTGGGGAACAGCAGCACCGAGCCAGAAGGCTTCGCTTCCAGCAACGGGAGCCGTGCGCGCCATCGCCGATGTGCCTGAGTGATTATCAGTGCTGGTTCCAATCGCCGGGGCGCCTGCAATGGCCTCTTCCAAGCCGCGCGCGAACTGCGCGTCGCTGGTGGCTGCTGTCAGGCCAAGCCCGCCCAATCCCATAGCGATGGCGGCCAGCGCCAAAGCGGGGAGTCCCCGTTTCGCTGGCGCACGGGGCGACGATTGGTCGGCATCGAACATCGGGTCTAACGACATGATGGGCCTCATTTTTTAGGGCGTTTCGACCTGATACGCGCGAACTCGGCACAGTCTCTCAATATAGGGTGCCTGTGTCATCGCGCAAACCCGTCCCGAAACGCCGTAAATCTGCGCTCTGCCGCGAGCGAGGTGTTGGGAGGAGGGGCATTCTGGCTCCGCCGGAACCCCTAGCCCCTCCGCCCGCCACCTGGTCGTGGGGAGGCGTACACACGGCCGAGGTGTCTCAAGAACCAAAGATTGAAGGCGATGATCGCTGAGAAGACGCTGGCCAGAACGGTCACCACCAGCATCCGGTCGGTTGGGCCCGCAAGCGCACGCGTGCCAAGTTGCGGCAGCGGCAAGGCGGCATTCAGGGCATCTGCGCCGCTGTTCCTGGACAGGAAAGGCGCGCCCTGCGCCTTCGCCCCGTGGCTGGCCCCAGCCGCCAACACGTCGCCGGTTGCGATGGGCTGCGGCGGCAGGCTGTTCCAGCCGATCACGGCTGCGAGCACCGCGAATGCAGTGAGCGCGGCAGCACAATCGCGCACGAGTCGCCCGGCCCGCGATGTGGGGCGCCACGGTCGTATGGTGTTGTCGAACTTTACCGATGCGTGCGGCATGGAATGGTCCCTCCCCATGTCATGCGCTTTTGCAACATGCGGACATCAGATACCCCGCGTGTGGCCACCATGGGCCGCAAATAAGGCGATGCGGGACCAATCTGGGGGCAGACGCAGGTTCCTCCGCCCCGTAGTGTTTGTGCAACTTTGTGCGGATGCGCCCGGTGTCTCTCGTCGTCCCGCCAACCCCGACACATACACACGCGAACCGGCGCAAATGCCGCGCATCCGGGGCCATATTGGCTGATGGGCTGGCTTGCGGTTTGCCAGGCGAGCGCGTAGTTTCCGCGCCGCAATTCTGCTGCTGCACCGGGCCTTGAGAATGGCCCTAGAGCTAATCGAAAGGTCACGTCATGGGCTTCTTCGCCGAGAGCCTCAACCGTATTCAGCCCTCCGCCACCATCGCCGTCGCCACCAAGGCGCGCCAGCTCAAGGCCGAAGGCCGCGATATCATCTCCCTGTCCGCCGGCGAGCCCGATTTCGATACGCCCCAGAACATCAAGGACGCCGCTAAGGCGGCCATCGACAAGGGCTACACGAAATATACCGACGTTGATGGCATACCCGAGCTGAAAGCGGCGATCGCGGCCAAGTTCAAGCGCGACAACAACCTCGAATACAAGCCCGCGCAGATCTCGGTCGGCACCGGCGGCAAGCAGGTGCTTTACAATGCGTTGCTGGCGACGCTCAATCCGGGCGACGAGGTCATCATCCCGGCCCCCTGCTGGGTGTCCTACGCCGACATCGTCCTGCTCGGCGGCGGCAAGCCCGTGTTCGTTCCGACGACCATGGAAAACGGCTTCCGCCTGCAGCCCGACGACTTGGAAAAGGCGATCACGCCGCAGACCAAGTGGTTCATGTTCAACTCGCCGTCCAATCCGACGGGAGCGGCCTATTCGGACGCCGACATCAAGAAGCTCACCGACGTGCTCTTGAAGCATCCCCAGGTCTGGGTGATGACCGACGACATGTACGAGCACTTGATCTACGACGGCCACAAATTCTTCACGCCCGCGCAGGTCGAGCCGAACCTTTATGACCGCACGCTCACCGTCAACGGCTTGTCGAAAGCCTATTGCATGACTGGCTGGCGTCTGGGCTACGCAGGCGGGCCGGAGAAGCTGATCGCGGCCATGCGCAAGCTGCAGTCGCAGTCGACGTCGAACCCCAACTCCATCACCCAGTGGGCCGGCGTCGAGGCATTGAACGGCCCGCAGGACTTCATCGCCGCCAACAACAAGGTGTTCGTCGAGCGCCGCGACCTCGTCGTCTCAATGCTGAACCAGGCCTCCGGCATCACCTGCCCCAAGCCCGAGGGCGCTTTCTACGTCTATCCGTCCTGTGCCGGTGCCATCGGCAAGACATCGGCCAAGGGCACCAGGATCGAGAACGACGAAAACTTCGTCACCGCATTGCTGGAGGAAGAGGGCGTCGCCTGCGTGCATGGCGCCGCCTTCGAGGGTTCGCCCGCCTTCCGCATCTCCTATGCGACATCGACCGAGGCGCTGGAGGAAGCCTGCAAGCGCATCCAGCGGTTCTGCGGCAACCTCAAATGAGAACGCGCAGCGACGTACGGCGATAAACACGAACGGCGGACCAAAAGGTCCGCCGTTCTCATTTCAGCCCGCAGCGCGTGGTGCGCGATGCATGGCCTCAGCGCGCGAGTGTTGGGTCACTGACGCTTGGTTCCCGGTTAGGTGCCAAGGTGGCCTGCCAAGCGTCAGCGGCAAAAGGAACACTAGAATCATGGTGTTGCTAGTGTTCCTTATGTCTCATACATTTGCTCGGAACCGGGCCGCACTGGGAAGCAAATGTCTGAGACGGAACACTAGTTCGGCTGGCAGCGTTCTTCGTAGCTCATGCAGGCCTTGTTGTTGCCGGCATTGCACTGGCTTTGAAGCCCCTTGCAGCCCGGCTTCTTCCACGGTGCGATCTCGAAGCCGTTCTTGTTGACTTTCCATTGGCACTTGCCGCCCCGCCACTCGTAGTTTTTCTTGCAGTGGCAGTCGCCCTCCACGTTGCGATAGGCGTTGGCGCCGCAGTTCTGCTTGGGCACGCACTTGCCGCGCCGCATCGTATAGTTCTTGCCGCAACGCACTGGCGCCACGCGCTTCACACGCTCGCGCGTGCTCGAGGTGCTGCGCACAGGCGCTGAACTGCTGCCAGTCCTGAGCCGCGGTGGCGTCTTTTCCCAGCGGACATTGGAATAGGTCGGCAGTGCCGGGTTCGCCTGCAGCGGCTCGCCCACCGTGATGCGGCGTCCTGTGGTGCAGCCCGTGCACCACGGCGATGGCGTCGCCCGTCCGGCCTCGCTCATCAGGAAGCAGCGGTCGACCGATCCCTGGTTGACGAATTTCGGGTCAGCCGGCTGGAACACCCAGAAATTGCAGCTGTTGTCGGCTGCGCATTCCTGCATGCAGATCTTGTAGCTGTGGAGACCGGCGGCGAAGTAGCGTTGCGTGGCCATGGCTCGGAAGTGTCCGAACAGAACTTCGAATGCGACCCCCGGAGCGTTCGCGTCGCTCATCTGCTGTCCGCGCGGCAGCGGCGGCGGCTGCAACGGCTGCGGGGCTGCAAAAGCCGGAGTGGAAGGCATCTGCGAGGGCGCGGTGGCAGCGCCGCCGGCCTGCCCTTCGCTGAGTTTGCGGACATAGGCGCGCGCCAGATCCGCGCGAAAGCCCGTATCGAAGCGCGACAGGAAGGCGTCCCAGGCTTCGACTGTGCCAAGCTCCTTGGCCGCCTCGAACGCTTCTTTTTCACCGATGTTGCCCTGTGCATGGGCGGCGCCGATCGACAAACCCGCATCGCCGGATGGCATCATCGAGGGAGCGAAGCTGAAACAAACGATTGCGACAGCGGTAAACAGCACGCGCCGGCTGGCACGATGACGGAAAAGCATTTGAGTATCCCCTTAGCGTTGAGCTCAAATTGAGTTTCCGGTTTTGTGTGTGAACGCACAATGAACCGGCGTCATTTTGTTCGAACGATCACTCGGAATGGTAAGCGCGCGCCGCTTCGACCGTCTCTCTGGCGGCCACGACATCACGCACACTGAGGGGCGCAGAAAAAAACGGCCGGTCCCTAATGGGCCCGGCCGGTCTTTGTATGTCACGCGTCGTGCAGAGACAGTGTGGGGTTATGAACTCTACTTCTTGTCCTCGCGATACTTCTTGTGGCAGCCGCCGCAGTTGCCGACCACTTTGGGGAACTCGTCCATGAACGTGAACTCGTCGGTGATCTTGCCATCGGCCGCCTTCGCATCGGCCGCGAGCTTCTCGAAGCGCTGCATCACGTCGTCCTTGTTCTCCCACAGGGCAGGCAGCGCCTCGGTTTCGCCGCCCGTCTTAGTGTCGTCGGGAAACAGTTTCGCAATCTTCGGCGCGTTCTCCTGATACTTGGCGAGCGCCGCCTTCACGGCCGCCAGATCGAACGGGACGGCCCCCTTGAGCATGTCTCCGGGGTCCTTGGTCGCCTTGCCCAACTCCTTCAGCAACGCTTTGCGCTCCTTGATCACCTCGACGTTTTGGGCGGAGACAGCAGTCGCGGTGAAGGCGGCTCCGGTCGCAACCAGGGCGGCGAGCATCAGTCGTTTCATGAAGGGCTCCTTGTGTTCGTGTGACGCGCGTCACGAGGGATTTTGGCATCGCGGGGCAATGCTGTGAACTGACGACAGCATTTGGTAGAAATGGTGTCCATCTCCGCAGACGCAAGGCAACAGTGACATTGTTCGCTGTATTCGCTGCGCCCCCGGCATGTCGGACAGCAGGAGGCTCAAATCCAATCGAGCGGGGCACACGCGCCATCATGTGCCCACAAATGAAAAAAGCGCCCGGAGGCGCTTTTCGAACGACTTATCTGCACGACGGGGCTCGCAGAACGCGGCCGGTAGCGTTAGGCCCGCATCGGCAGGCGACCGCCACCGCAAAAGCGCGCAGCTTGGCTTGCCGGCTGCGCGCCCGCTCCTAGGCGGTTGCGCGGCGCGTCAGGACGCTGCCGATCACGCCCTTGAACCACGAGTGCGCCTCTTCCACCCGTTGCGGTGCCGGCAGCGCCGGCACGTTGGAGCGATAGGCTGCTTCGCGCAAGGCAGCATCCGAGGTGGCGACGACCCGCTCCATGCCGCCATCGGGGGCATGGAACTGCTCTTCGGAGGGAGCCATTGCGTAACCCGCCGCATGGGCTGCCGACAGGAGAGATTTCATCTTCATCGTCAACGCCTTTCGAACACAGCGCTCTACCCTCTGTTTGTGCCTGGCGGTGCCGGGATCATGTCCGGTCCGCCCGTACACGCCGGGGCCGCTGTCCCCGATAGAGCGCTTGGTTTATGATGATGCAAGCATGTCGCAGGTCAAGTTATTTTTCTGTTTTACTTCGGCTGCTTTTGTAGTTTTCGCATTGCAATAGCAAGGCGTGCTCCATTTATTGCGATGCACAAGACTCCATTCAATCATCGCAGTCCAAAGTTACATTGTGATGACTGCCGCATCGCTGACGGCGCGGTACGTCGTTTGGCACACACAACACATCCCCCCTTGCTTCGGTTCCAACTCGGCGCGAACATGCTGCTTGCCGCGCTTTCTCCCGAGCGTGGAGTGCGGTCGCGCAGCGTCGCACATCAGCGGGTGCCCGAGTGCCAGGCCGTCAGGCCCGGTTTTCCTCAGGTGTCCGCGGCCCGATGGCGGCGAACGGCGTTGCCCTCCCATCGGCCATGACGTGCCCTTGCGCGTAAGACCGACGGCTGTACGTGGATGGTGCCAGCCCTCCGGCAGCCGTGAGAGGGCTCGGCCGGTCCCCCGCGCGGCTGGCACAGGGAGTGAAAAAGAATGTCCAAGAACGGCGCAAACACCAAAGGCGCTCAAAGCGCCCAATCTGGCGCGGGTCGCTCGGCCCGCGCGATCGCTTTGATTGGTCCCTACCTGTCCGGCAAGACCAGCCTGCTGGAGGCCATTTTGGAGCGCTGCGGTACGGTCACGCGCGCAGGCACGGTCCAGGATGGCAACACGGTCGGCGACTCAAGCCCGGAGGCCCGCGCGCACGGCATGAGCGTCTCGCTCAACATGGCCGATGTGGAGTTCCTGGGTGATACGTTCACCTTCATCGACTGCCCAGGCTCGATCGAGTTCCAGCACGAAGGTGCACTGGCGCTCACCGCATGCGATGCCGCTGTCGTCGTCTGCGAGCCCGACCCCAAGCGCGTGCCGTCGCTGCAGTTGATCCTCAAGCAGCTCGAGGACCGCGGCATTCCGCATTTTCTCTTCCTCAACAAGATCGACATCTCCAACACGCCGGTGCGCGAGATCATCCCGATGTTGCAGCCGGCCAGCACCAAGCCGCTCGTGCTGCGCCAGATTCCGATATGGGAGAACGGCGTCGCCACCGGCTTCATCGATCTGGCGTCCGAGCGCGCCTACGTCTACCGCGAGCATGCCGTCTCCGAGATCGTCGCAATCCCCGACAAGGACGGCGAGCGCGAGCAGGAAGCCCGCTTCCACATGCTCGAACAGCTCGCCGACTATGACGATGCGTTGATGGAACAGCTCCTGACCGATATCGAGCCGCCGCGCGACCACATCTTCGACGATCTGGCACGCGAGCTGGCGGAAGGTCTGATCTGCCCGGTGCTGCTGGGCTCAGCGACGCATGGCCACGGCATTTCGCGGCTCTTGAAGGCACTGCGCCACGAGGCTCCGTTCGTCGACCGGACAGCAGCGCGCCTCAAACTCGAAAATACGCAGCAGTCCGCATTCGTGTTCAAGACGCTGCATACAAGCCATGGCGGCAAACTCTCGTTTGCGCGCGTGCTGACGGGCGAGATACCCGATGGCGCCGTTCTGACCGGCGCTGAAGGTCATGAGGAGCGCGCCTCGGGCATCTTCACCATGTTGGGCGAGGAGCCCAAGAAGCGCGGCGCCGCCAGGGCCGGCGACACCGTCGCGCTCGGTCGCCTCGAAACCATCAAATCGGGCGAGACGATCACCACCGCGAAGAATGCCATTCGGCAGGTGGCAACACCGCAACCGCCCTATGCCGTCTTTGGCGTCGGCCTGGGGCTGCAGGACCGCAAGGACGAGGTCAAGCTGACCAGCGCTGTCGGCAAGCTGGTCGAGGAAGATCCCTCCTTGAAGATCGAGCACAGCGCCGACACGCACCAGATGCTGCTGCTCGGCCAGGGCGAAATGCACATGCGCGTCGCCCTGGAGCGGCTCGAGCGCAAGTTCGCGGTCCCCGTGGTGCGCGAGCGCCGGCACGTGCCCTACAAGGAGACGATCCGCAAGAGCATCGAGATCCGCGGGCGCCACAAGAAGCAGTCGGGCGGTCATGGCCAGTTCGGCGATGTGCTGGTCGACATCTCGCCGCTGCCGCGTGGCACCGGCTTCCAGTTCTCCGAGACCATCACGGGAGGCGCGATCCCCAAGCAGTTCATTCCCTCCGTCGAGATCGGCGTGAAGGACTACATGCAGCACGGGCCTCTGGGCTTCCCCGTGGTCGACATTGCCGTGAACCTGAAAGACGGGTCGTTCCATAGCGTGGACTCGTCCGACATGGCCTTCCGTCAGGCCGGGCGGATAGCCATGAGCGAGGGCATGCCCAAGTGCCAGCCGGTCCTGCTGGAGCCGATCATGGCCGTCGAGATCCAGGTGCCTTCTGAAGCCACCGCGCGCATCAACGGCATCATTCCGCAGCGCCGCGGCCAGATCCTGGGCTTCGATGCACGAGAGGGCTGGCCGGGTTGGGATGTCGTCCAGGCGCACATTCCCGAGGCCGAGATCGAGGATCTCATCATCGAGTTGCGCTCCGCGACCGCCGGTGTCGGCACGTTTACCGCGGCGTTCGACCATCTGGCAGAATTGACAGGCAAGCTCGCCGATCACGTCCTCGCCCAGCACAAGGACGAGGCGGCCTGAGAAGGCCGCGCCGGCCAGCGGCAGTGCATCGCCCGGCCGACCCGAACCGAAGAAGAAGAAAGGCATCGCCGATCACGGCGATGCCTTTGCTTTGTGGACGCAGATCGGCGCCGCCTACCAGCCCGCCTTGTTCCACAACTGCTTGAGCCGCTGATCGCGACCGCAGCCGTGGCGGTAGAACAGATAGCGCCAGGGATGCTTCAGATAGTAGTCGTGATGCTCTTGTTCGGCTGGCGTGAACGTGGACGCATCGACGACCTTGACGATCACGGGCTTGTCCAGAATGCCGCTCTTCTCCAGCTCCGCCTTGCTGGTCTCGGCCAGCTTGCGCTGCTCGGGCGAGTGCACGAAGATCGCCGGACGGTACTCGTTGCCCCGGTCGCAGAACTGTCCGTTTGCATCGGTCGGATCGACGTTGCGCCAGTACCACGTCAGGAGTTTCTGGTACGTGACCTTCTTAGGATCGTAGATCACCTGCAGCGCTTCGGTGTGCCCCGTGAGGCCCGTGGCGACAAGTTCATAGGTCGGGTTCTTGAAATGCCCGCCGGTGTAGCCGGGAATGGTCTTCAAGACACCCGGCACCTTGTCGAAGTCCGCTTCCACGCACCAGAAGCAGCCCGCCGCGAAAGTCGCGACTTCCGTCTTCAGGCCCTCGGGCAGCGGCGCCGACTGCCGCGCCAGTTCCTCAGGCTGCGGCATCGGCCGCTGCGCAACGGCCGATCCGCTGATGCTGACATAGGCCAGCGCCGCCGCTGCCGCGAGGCAGGCCGCGACGGCAACGAAGCGCAGGCGATGGGTAATGCGCATGGGCTTTGTCCCTCGCTGGGCGCTCACGCGCCTTCCTTCGGCTCGAACTTCAAGGCGACACCATTGATACAGTGGCGCAGCCCCGTCGGCTTCGGGCCGTCGTCGAAGATATGACCCAGGTGCCCGCCGCAATTGGAGCAATGCACCTCCGTGCGCACCATGAAGAAGCTCTTGTCGACCGAGGTGCCGACCGCCTTGTCGTCGATCGGCTGGTAGAAGCTCGGCCACCCAGTTCCGGAGTTGAACTTGTGGTCGGAGGCGTAAAGCGGCTGGCCGCAGCCCGCGCACTTGTAAAGACCGGGCGAGTAATTCTTGTCGAGCGGGCTGGAATGGGCACGCTCGGTCCCATGGTTGCGCAGGACGCGATACTGCTCGGGCGTGAGGATCTTCTTCCACTCCTCCGGGGTCTTCGTCACGGGAAAGGTCTCCTTCGTGGCACCATCGGCGGCATGCCCCTGCCGCAGGGCGGCTGCACCAAGCAGCGTACCGAGCGTCGAGACGGCAAATGTGCGACGTGTGATCATCGGTGTTTCGTCCTCATTGGCGTTCTGACCGGTTATTCGAGCGCGCACATGCGATCATTACACCACGCGCCATCACGAAGCGGTGAGCACGGCGGTGCCGCCTGCCGCGCCCGCGCAAGAAAGAACGCATGGCTAAGGGACGCGGTTCACCCGATTTTGCGGCCGATTTGGACGCTTGTCACCCTCCCGCAGGCGCGCCTCGATCAGTCCGGCACCCGCAGTGGGATCTTACGATCGATGATGATTTCTTCCGCCGACAGCCGGCAACGGTAGGCCAGGGCCTCGACACCGGCTCCCGCAGCCGCCTTGAAGGCCGCCGCATAGCCGGGATCGATGTCGCCAGCCAGTGTTACGGCATTGGCGTCACCCCGCTGGATCAGGAACAGCATCACCGCCCGGTGGCCCGCCTGCGCCATTTCGGCCAGCTCATAAAGATGCTTCGCCCCGCGCTGTGTCACGCTGTCGGGGAACTCGGCTAGCCCCGCCGTTCGCATCAGGTGTACATTCTTGATCTCGACGAAGCAGCGGCCCTTCTTCTCATCCTCCAAGAGGATGTCGATGCGGCTGTTGGCGCCGTACTTCTGCTCGCGCTTGAGATTCGCATAGCCCTTCAGAGGCGCAATTTTCCCTGCCTCGAGCGCTTCCGCGACAAGCTTGTTGGGATGCTGGGTATTGATGCCGACGAGCGCTGGCCCCGCACCCAGGTCGTTCTCGATCATTTCCCAGGTGTGCCGGTACTTGCGCGTCGGACTGTCTGATTCCGACATCCAGATAATGCTGCCAGGCGCCGTCAGCCCCAGCATCGAGCCGGTATTGGGGCAAGTGCAGGTGATCGTGGAGCCGTCGTCGAGCGTAACATCGGCCAGAAACCGTTTGTAGCGCTTGATCAACCGCCCGCGGATGAGGGGAGAAGGGAATTTCATGGGTCGCTACCGTAGCGATGCCGAGGCGGCTGACAAGCGTATGGCAGCATTCCGGGCCTGCACATCCACAAGTGGCGATTGCCTGGCGCTATGCTCTTCCCGCGAGCCGCGGCATCGGGCCGGGTGCGCACGTTCCGGACAGGTGCTAGTCTATCAACCTCGCAATAAGGAGACGTTCCGTGTCGGAGGACATCGACCTGTCCGCTTCGGCCGCATCGCGCGGCTTAAGCGCAGACACCGTCACCGCCGCCATCCTGGTGATTGGCGACGAGATCCTGTCGGGTCGCACCAAGGACAAGAATATCGGCACCATCGCCGATCACCTGACCAACATCGGCATCGAGCTCACCGAGGTTCGCATCGTCGGTGACCGGCAGGACGCGATCGTCACGGCGCTCAATGCGCTTCGCTCCAGCCACGATTACGTCTTCACCACGGGCGGCATCGGCCCGACGCACGACGACATAACCGCCGATTCCGTCGGAGCCGCGTTCGGCATTCCGGTCGGCGAGGACCCGATGGCCCTGGCCCTGATCGCCGCCCACTGCGAGCGCCGCAGTGTGCCGCTCACCCCGCCGCGCCGGCGCATGGCCCGCGTGCCTCAGGGCGCCACCCTCATCAAGAACGTGATCTCCGCCGCCCCCGGCTTCATGCTCGACAACGTCATCGTCATGGCCGGCGTGCCCTCCGTCATGGAGGCGATGCTGGAGGATGCCACCCAGTACCTGCGCACCGGCCGGCGCATTCATTCCTTCACGATTCCGCTGGCGCGTCCGGAAGGCGATGTCGCCGAAATCCTGTCGCGCGCCCAGAGCGCCCACCCGGATGTCATGATGGGAAGTTATCCCAGTTATGCCAATGGGATAGCGAGCGTTGAGCTGGTCTTGCGCGCCCGCGACCCGGCCCGCCTCGCCACCGCCGCGCGCTTTCTGGAGGCGTCGCTGAGGGCGTGCGACATCCTGTAGCGCGCGTTAACCAAAGCTCCTACTGGCCACATTTTGGTTAAGAGTGTACGTGCACCTCGTATTCTTGAGGCATGAAAGGCCGGGGTTTTCGCCTTTCATGATGTGGCGCGAGAGGGCCGCGCCACACCTCGGGAACAAGCTTCGGCTGCAACGCCGGGGCTAAGGGGTCGTACACGAGGGAGCCCTGATCCATGCTCGCAAGAACGCATTTGGGTGCGCGCCTTGGGCTGCGCGTCACCTGGACGATGGCCGCGCTCGCGGCAACGCTGACCACTTGGGCCGGCATGATCGCCACGAGTGACACCGCATCTGCCAAGACGCCGGGTGCCCGCTATTGCTTCGCACGCGCCTGCCATCGCGTCATGACGCTGGCACAGACCCAGGCCGCCGTCGGCAAGCCGGTCACCGCTGTCACCTCCTTTTATGATGACTGCCGCCGCGACCGCTACAACCCGTGCGGCCTGACCTCGTCGGGCGAGGCCTACCGCCCTGGCGAGGCCAACTCCGCCGCCAGTCCCATCTACCCCGACGGCACCGTCATCCTGGTACGCAATCCCGCGAACGGCGAGAGTGCGATTGTGCGCATCAACAACGCCGGGCCCTACTGGGGCAACCGCACGCTCGACCTGTCGCGCGCCGCCGGCATCAAGCTCGGCCTGGGCAAGGTCGGTGTCGCAAAGGTCGAGGTGACGGTTTTGCGCGCGCCCACGCGCCGCGAGGCCACCTACCGCAAGGGACGCGTCTACCCCAAGTTGCCCGGATACGTCGGCCGCTTTGCAAGCCTCGATGAGGCGCAGGTCTTCGCTGCCGTGACCCTCGACCTGCCCGATGCCGTCCGCCCGGGCGTGATCGCCGTTGCGCATGCCGATCCGCAGGCCGTCCCTGTCGCACCGATCGGCTTCGAACCCATCACCGGCCAGCGCCCCGGCCGCAGGCTGCCCGCCGAGGCCGTTCGCGTTTCTGCTCTGGAGCCTGCTGGCGTGCGGGCCCGGCCGCATGAGGACACGGTCGCAAGTGCGGATGTCTTTTCAGCCGATCCGCTGATCGCCCGCACAATCGAGATCCGAGGTGCGTCCCTGCTGGTGCCGCCCGCCGGCGAGACGACCCGCGTTGTCAGCGAACGCGTCGCCATCATGGGCGCGTTGCGGGCCGGCGACTTCGACCGCCGCGCCAGATCTCTGCTGCCCCCGGTTGCAGCCCACGCCGGTGAGGTCGCGCCTCACGACATCGCGGACACCTCCGGCCTGGCCGCCGTCAGTGCCGACCACCGCGCATTGGAAGGTGTCGAACGCCTGACCCTGGAGCGCATGCCGCCGTTGGCGACGCAGGCCGAACGCAGTTGGTATCGCCGCTCGCTGGCCAGCCTGTCACATGTCGTGGCGTTCGCGCCGACGTCGGTGGACGCTCGGGGAACCCACACCGCGCGCTGGGCGGCATTGCGTCTGGCGGCCTTCGCACCCGTACGCGAGGCTGAGCCGGTGTCCACACCCGACGACCGCAGGGATCGGGAAATCGCCAGCCTGGGTGCCCTTGACGAGCGCTTCGATGCGGTCAGGCGCGGTCCGGCACGTGCGCGCCACGAGTTCGACAGCTTCGCCGCCTGAGTCCGCTCACTCCAGCTGACGCGCCACTTCGTTCAGCCGCTCGACCAGCGAGCGCGCCTTGAGCGGTGCCGGTGGCGTCACCACCCCCGAGGGTGCCGGTGCCGGCGGTGCCGGTGGCATATCGGCCCCACGCGTGCCCGCCGCGGCGCCGGCCGCGTCTGCTGTGTCCGCCGCATCGGTGTGCGCGGGCTCGACGTGTTGGACTGCACCGGCCTCGCCAGTGTCACGCGCTGCGCCGCCTGCAGCATCGGCATCGCTGTGAGCCCCGCGCGCAGTCGCTACCACGTCGCCCCACGCGAACGCCAAAAATAAGAGTCACCCCTAAACTCATGTGCACATAAGTTGAAGATTTTCACGATATTTCGAAATCTTGTATATCATTCCTTGATTGCATTTAAAAACCACTTATTTGTAGATAAGTTTTTAGCTCAGGTATGCTTTTCATGGACTCTGTATCAGATTGTCATTTTTTCGATTTTTATATTATACTTTTGGTTACACCGATGGCTCAATAAAGACAAAAAAAGCCACTCTCATATATGAGAATGACTACTCGGTTAAGTATGGTGACCCGTATTGATTCACGATATTTCCCGAGTGAATCAAGTTAGTCTAGGATAGAGGTCTTGTTTTACACGAAAAATTTTGGTGACGATCATTACTTAAAATACAAAAGGATTGGAT
>JTFN01000610.1_pt1 | contig 15338 bp, 9 predicted proteins | sample 235401 | NCBI WGS metagenome assembly JTFN01 (sample SAMN03067589, study PRJNA260952) | activated sludge metagenome | biome: Sludge; feature: Wastewater; isolation source: CETP activated sludge from augmented bioreactor treating industrial... | place: India:Gujarat | collected 2013-04 | reverse complement strand
GCATCAAAGTTGGTCATTGGGCTGCTAGCTAAACCAGCTCGGCCAATGGTCCGAATATCGGTGATAGGGTCGTAGTAGGCTACAGGCACTGTCTCACGGATATCTGGACGCACTACGGTTTCAGAAAAACCAAAGCGCAACTGATAACTATCATCACTAATGTAGGTTAATGACAAGGCTGGATAAAAATCGTCTTCTAACGTGGTACCGTTTAGAATTCGCTCTTCTGAATAGAAGGTTTCGATATCGTTACGATCAAAAATCAAGCTAGAGGTAGCCAACGACACCTGCTTGAATTCTTCCCAACGCACACCACCTGCCAAACGCCAATGATTATTCAAGAACATATCAAAGGCACCGTACAAGGCATCCGTTTTTTGAACGGCTAAGTAATCATCGGCGTCCGGTGAGGTTGGTTCACGATACGACAATAAGAAGTTACTATCGTTGATACGGTCATTGGTTAGATAATCCGTGATCCCCAAAATACCATTCGGATCGTCATTTACCGTTACCCGCAAACCAGAGCCATTATCCATAGCAAAGCGGTCCGTGGTGTAATAACGAGCTTTATCAGTAAAGTCATAGCCGGCTTTAAACTCAATGTCTAAGCCCGCAAAGGTAACTGGCAATGAGAAGTTACCGCTGTAAGATTTCACTTGGTCTTGCATGCCCACGTATTGGAATACCGCGCGGTTGTCATCACCGGTAACGACGGTACTCAGGTAATCGCCTTGGCCGTTAAACAAATCATCAAAGCGATAGGAAATATCCGTAGGGATATCTGTTTCTGCTTTAGATTCAGTGTACTGCCAATCAAAACCTATACCCCACCAATCTAACAGGGTGTGCTGACCACGCACTTGATCGATATCGAGGGTACGTTCTTCGTATTTAAACTCATGCTCGCGGTTGGCAATACCTGAACCATAAATAGTTTTTAAGTTACTACCGTTAGGGCTTTGCATGATGCCAAATTCAGACTCGTCTTCAGCATCGGTCAAATACAATTTGGTGTAACTAACGCTATGGGTATCTAGCTCATAGCCGACACTAAACACGCCATTCAAACGCTCAGTTTCAGTTGTTTGCGTGGTTTCGCTGACGGTGTTATAACAAGAATTAGCAACCTCTTCAGCACTGTTTAGTGTGGTAGCACAGCCAGCTTCCGCATTTTCACTTAACACTGCGTTTTTACGATCCGAAACGTTCCATTTGGTGTCGTAGGCCGCAGCTGCCAGCACGCCGATATTGCCCCCAAAGAAATCTTCTTCGAAGCTATTACCAATACTAGCTTTAATACTGTAGTTAGGGTCTAGCGATTCGTGCTGCAGACTAATGTCACGCGGTAAGGCTTGCGCCAAACCAGCATTAATAGCACGAGCTTGGTCACTAGCTGAGCCCAACTCATTGGCAACTAAACCGTCTTTGCTAATGATGTTACGTAAACTAAAGTCGCCACGATATTTGACGATAGCATCACGAATATTTTGCGGAACTCCAGCTTCGTTACGATTGTAGGTGTAACCGCTACTGGCGTTATCACTTTGCCCGATACCAACTTCGAAGCTAGCTTGAAAATCAGTCGGCAAAGATTTGGTTCGGATATCAATATTACCGCCACCAAAAGCCGCCGGCATGGATGGAGAAAACACTTTCTGCACCGCTAAGCTTTCAATGATAGTTGAAGGAATGATGTCGAGTGGAATAACGTTACGGGTTAAGTCTGGGCTGGGGATACTGGCGCCGTTTAAGCGAGCACTAGAGTAGCGTTCACCTAAGCCACGCACATAAACGAACTTGCCATCCACTAGCGTCAAACCAGTGACCCGTCGAAGGGCTGATGCCGCATCACTATCACCAGTACGTGATAACTGCTCAGCACCAAGGATGTCAGCCACAAAAGCTTGATTTTTGCGCTCATCCACGACCGCTGCGGCACTACCTTGTAAACGCGTTCCGGTGGTCACAACTTCTTCAATGGTGGTATCTGCTGCAGCAACCGGTTCTTGTTCTGCAGATTGGTCTTGAGCGTAGGCCTGGCTGCTTGCCAGCAAGGCAAGGCTAACCGCTACAGCTAACGGTTTAAGGGTATGTTGGGTGCTCATAATCAACTCCTGCGAGGTCTGAAGGAGGGGGCTCGTTGCGATAACAACGGCCCCCTAATCTTGGCTTAATCAGAACAGTTGATTAATCTTGCTCAGCCGCTGCTAAAGCAGCTTCAACCCACTGGTACCACTCAGAAGAAGTATCATCGCTAGATACTGCACCAATAAAGTCAACCGGCTCTAAATAGGGGTTACCCAAGCTAGATAAGTCGTTCGCTGTGACGGTAATATCACTAGAGCTCATATCAGTAGCGAAACCATCCGCTGCAAATACTGTTGCGTTACCACCAATACGTGCGTTTTCACCACCATTGTCGAACCATTCTTGACGGCTCAAACCATTAGCGAATAAGTTGCCTGAGGTGAATTCGTTTTCAGCAACACAAGCCATCACTGAGCTGTAGAAGTTCAAGTCACCGTCAACCACGCCTTTCTCACCGTCGCCAGTAAACAAAATGCAGCGCGAGTCGTTGGTTGATACATCTTCTTTCACCAACAAGAAGTTGTACATCTGACCCAAGAAGTTATCGTCAAACTTCATCGCAATAGATGGATCGTTATCACGAGTAGATAAGCCATCGGTAGTCACCACAGTCACGTTAGCAATGGTTGGACGTGATGCTGGGGCTTGTGAGTATTCTGCTCCGGCGTTTTTCTCACCATCGGCTTCAAAACCACCGTTACCCATGAATACTTGCTCGCCATCCACGTTCACAGTACCGTGTTTGATATATAAGAATTGGGCAGTTCCTTGCCAGCCTGAATCGATATCCATCGAGTCATCTTGGGTGTCAGTAAAGACCACGTTTTTAACGTTAGCAGCACCACCGAAGAATTCGATACCGTCGTCATAACCTTGGTGAATATGCACAAACTCATACGATGAACCAGAGCCAACAGCGTTCAACGTTAATGAGTTTAAGTCGTCACCATCACCACCGGCGCGTGGGCCTGAACCCGCATACCAAATTTTTACGTACTTCATCGAACCGCTATCATCAGCATTGTCGTTACCACCGTAGTAGCTCACGATACCTTCTGAAGCCACGTTACAGGTGCCTGCATCACGCTGCGCATCGGTACACTGGTTAGTAATACCATGACCATTAACGATAATACCGCCCCAATCTGCAAAGCGCGGACCATTGCCGACTACGTCGAAGCGAGTAAAGGCGTTAGCCGAAGTAAAAGTGATAGGCTTGTCGAAGGTACCGATAGCGTCTAATTTAGCACCACGAGCTACCCGTATAATGGCTTCACCGCTGGTGAAAGCTAAGGTTGCGCCTGGCTCTACTGTTACAGTTGGGCCTTCACCAATAGTACAGCTGGTGGTGGTATCACAGTCTTCACCAACCAATAACGCACCGTCAAATACGTGCACACCGCCATCCGGTAATTCAACGAAAGTTAAGTCTTCGGTGATTTCAATGTTACGGCTAGCAAATTCAAGATTGTACTCACAATCACGGCCATCAAACGCACCTTGTACGCCGTTGTTAACCGCACAAATATTTTCTGCAGTGTTATCGCCGTTATCGTCGCCGCCACTGCCGCCACCGCTTGAGTTGTTTGAGTTGTTAACACTGTTATCGACAACGCTTGGGTTGATTTCGATATCACCGCCGCAACCAACAAGAGCCAAAGCTGATGCAATAGCAGTAACTTTGAAAAGAGTATGCAATTTCATTGTGTTCTCCCGGATAGGAACTGGTTTGGGTTATAAAAACAACGGGGCAAGAGTAATGAGGGTGAGTGACAGATTTGTGACAAAACACAATGGTCATAAAAGATTCATGGGGCTGTAACAAATCTAAAGCGGTGATTGCTGCGTTTCATTTAAGGCATTTTATGCCAATATACTTCATCTAATCTGTTTAACCCTTTTGTTTGACGATAGGAACATCATGAAACCACAACGTATTTTTATAACAGGTGGCGCCAGCGGTTTAGGTTATGCCCTGGCGCTTATCTGCGCCAAAGGTGGCTGGCGGGTTTGTATTGCTGACCGAGATGTCGAGCGTGGTGAAGCTGTGCTTGGCAGCCTCCAAAAAATTCAGCCACAAACCATCTTCATGCCCTGCGATGTCACCCGATTTGACGACTTGAACGCAGCCGCCACTAAGCTGCAAGAAATTTGGGGCGGCGTCGATGTGGTCGTTAATAACGCAGGAGTAGCTCAAGTCGGCAGTATCAGTGATACCCCGCTGAGCGATTGGCAATGGATTATGGATATTAATTTGATGGGAGTGGTACGAGGCTGCAAAGTTTTCACCCCGCTGTTCCAGCAGCAAGGCCATGGCCACTTTATTAATGTCGCCTCGATGGCTGGTTTGCTTGATGTGCCTAATATGTCAGCTTATAACGCCAGTAAAGCAGCTGTGGTGAGCCTTAGCGAAACTCTGCAGAACGAACTAAAGCCACACAATATTGCGGTAACCGTGGTTTGTCCGAGTTTTTTTCGCACCAATTTGGGCCAAGGCATGCGCTCAACCATTACCGGCATGCAAAGCAAATTAGATAAGCTGATGGCTGGCAGTAAATTAAACGCAGCAGATATTGCCCGACAAATCATGCGCGCCCTCGATAAGAAAAAATCTCATGTGCTGCCCCACCGGCAGGGTCGTATCGCTTGGTACGCCAAACGGTGGTTACCCCGCACTTGGTATCAAAGATTGATACATTCACAAAAGAAATGATCGCAATACACAATCATATTCTTGATTAATACGGTCTGACCAGTCTACTCTGTTGTTGTTAACTAACCAACAACAACTGGGTAGATTATGACCACCACCAACTCTTTTATAGATGGCTTACAAATGCCGCCGCTAAGCGGCAAAGCAGCAAGCCTCATCGACACCAATGCGCAACAATTTTTAGTGCAATTGGTGCGTAAATTCAGACCACAACTCCAGCAAGTTCTAGCCCATCGCCAGCAACGTCAAGCTGCAATTGATGGCGGCCAACTTCCTGACTTTGATGCCAACACCGCTGCTATTCGTGAAGGCGACTGGCGTATTGCCGAACTGCCGAAAGATTTAACCAAGCGCCGTTTAGAGATTACCGGGCCGGTCGATCGCAAGATGGTCATCAATGCACTTAACGCTAATGTTGATTGCTACATGGCCGATTTTGAAGACTCACAATCACCCACTTGGGATGGCATACTGCAAGGCCAGGTGAATTTGTACGATGCCAATCGTCAAGATATCGACTACAGAGATCCAACGAGCGGTAAGCACTATCAGCTCACTGATAACCCAGCCCTTCTCATTGCTCGAGTGCGCGGTTTACATCTACCAGAAAAGCACGTGCTCGTAGATAACGAGGTGATTCCTGGCGGCTTGTTTGATTTTGCTTTGTACTTTTACTTGAACTATCAAACCCGTACTAGCCAAGGCTCTGGCGTTTACTATTATGTCCCTAAGCTTGAGCATGCTGAAGAAGCCCAATGGTGGGCCGATGTATTTAGTTTTACCGAAGATTATTTTAAGCAACCACGCAGTACCATCAGAGCCACTATCCTCATTGAGACCTTACCCGCTGTCTTCCAGATGGATGAAATTCTGTACGCCATGCGCGAACACATTGCAGCACTTAACTGCGGCCGTTGGGATTACATATTCAGCTACATCAAAACCCTTAAAAATCATCCTGATCGAGTGCTTCCAGATCGCCAAGTCGTGACCATGAACCAGCCGTTCTTGAACGCTTACTCACGCCTACTTGTAAAGACCTGTCACCGCCGCGGTGCTCTGGCGATGGGCGGAATGGCAGCCTTTATTCCGAGTAAAGATGCCACGGAAAACGCTGCTATTCTGGCTAAAGTCAAAGCCGATAAGGAACTGGAACGTAGCAATGGCCACGATGGTACTTGGATTGCTCACCCGGGTCTTGCTGATACCGTACGCGAAGTCTTTGTGGATGGCTTAGAAGGCGTGAATCAATTAGCTGTATTGCGTGAGCAAGATGCTCCTATCACCGCCGCTGAGCTGCTTGCTCCAAGCCCAGGCGAACGCACCGAAGCTGGGATGCGCACGAATATCCGAGTGGCGCTGCAATACATTGCTGCATGGATTTCTGGAAAAGGCTGTGTGCCGATTTATGGCTTGATGGAAGACGCCGCTACCGCAGAAATTTCTCGCACCTCCATTTGGCAATGGATCAAGCACGGTAAAACGCTCGATAACGGTGCTGTAGTTACCACAGCTCTATTCCAACAATACCTAGCAGAAGAAGCCCAAGTAGTGCGCCAAGAGGTTGGCGAAGAGCGCTGGCAACATGAGCATTTTGAACGCGCCACAGCACTACTTGAAGAGATTACCACAGCTCCAGAATTGGTTGAGTTTTTAACTCTGCCTGGCTACCAACTCATTGATTAATTCAAATAATAAACCTTAACTTAAACAGGACAACCGACATGACTACTGCATCAGTTCAACAAGCCGAAATGGCTAAACAAATACAGCAAGATTGGGATACTAACCCACGTTGGCAAGGCGTAGAACGCACCTACAGCGCTCTCGACGTGGTGCGTCTACGCGGCAGCGTGCAACCTGAATGTACTTATGCTCGTAACGGTGCCGATAAACTATGGCGCTTGGTTAACGGTGCCGCTCAAGAGAAGTTCGGCAAAAACTACGTGAACGCCCTTGGCGCCCTAACCGGCGGTCAGGCGGTTCAACAGGTTAAAGCGGGCCTGCAAGCGATTTACCTCTCCGGTTGGCAAGTTGCTGCAGACAACAACAGCAGCCTAAGTATGTACCCAGACCAGTCTTTGTACCCGGTCGACTCCGTACCTACGGTGGTAGAGCGGATTAATAATAGCTTTGCGCGTGCGGACCAAATTCAGTGGTCAAAAGGAGTGGGGCCAGAGCAAGAAGGCTACATTGATTATTTTGCGCCGATTGTTGCTGATGCAGAAGCTGGTTTTGGTGGCGTTCTGAATGCCTATGAGCTGATGCAAGCGATGATTCGTGCCGGTGCCGCTGGGGTGCACTTTGAAGACCAATTAGCCTCGGTGAAAAAATGTGGTCACATGGGTGGTAAAGTTCTGGTGCCCACGCAAGAGGCTGTACAGAAACTGATTGCGGCGCGCTTAGCAGCAGATGTAGCTGGCGTGCCCACACTGATTCTAGCTCGTACAGATGCTAATGCGGCCGACTTATTAACCTCTGATGTGGATGCCAACGACCTACCTTTCTGTACTGGTGAGCGCACTGCGGAAGGTTTCTATCGGGTTAATGCTGGTATTGACCAAGCGATTTCACGCGGTCTTGCCTACGCTCCTTATGCTGATTTGCTCTGGTGCGAAACAGCTAAACCCGATTTAGACGAGGCACGTAAATTTGCTGAGGCTATCCATGCTAAGTACCCTGGCAAGTTACTGGCCTATAACTGCTCACCTAGCTTTAACTGGAAGCGCAATCTAGACGATACCACCATTGCGAAGTTCCAACGTGAACTAGCGGCAATGGGTTACAAGTTCCAGTTCATCACTCTAGCTGGCGTGCACAACATGTGGTACCACATGTTCGAACTAGCTTACGACTATGCTCGTAACGATATGTCTGCTTATGTGAAACTACAACAGCAAGAGTTTGCTGCGGCCGACAAAGGTTACACCTTTGTTGCCCATCAACAAGAAGTTGGCACCGGTTACTTTGATGAAGTGACCAATGTCATTCAAGGTGGTCAGTCTTCAGTAACCGCATTAACCGGTTCTACCGAAGAAGAACAGTTCAAAAAACCAGCGTAAGCTGGTGTTTACAACTACCACCTAAGAATTACTCCAAAAAATAGTGAGTATAAGCCGCGCGGTCTAAGCCCCACGCGGCTTTTTTATGTTAGTATGCGCGCGCATTCATCATCCCCCCTCTCCGTATTTGTGTTGAAGGAAGAAAAGCACATGTGGAAGCTCATACTGTTTGTTTTGGCCGTTGGCCTATTCTCGCCCGCAGCCTTAGCTGCACCTGGTGAACTAGACCTTACCTATAGTGCCGTTGGCATTACCGCGATCGTTATTTTTACCATTGCCTACATGTTGGTCATGGGCGAAGAACGCCTACATATGCGCAAATCAAAACCGGTACTGGTTGCCGCTGGTTTGATTTGGATCATGATCGGCTGGGTGTACGCCGACCAAGGCTTACCTGGCGTGGCCGAAGAGGCATTTCGTCACAACTTGCTCGAATTTGCCGAGCTAATGTTGTTCTTATTGGTTGCCATGACCTACATCAATGCGATGGAAGAGCGCCGCCTCTTTGACGCCTTAAGAGCCTGGATGATTAAGAAAGGCTTTAGCTACAAACAGTTGTTTTGGCTATCAGGTATTTTAGCTTTCTTTATCTCGCCCGTAGCCGATAACTTAACCACAGCATTATTGATGTGTGCGGTGGTGATGAAAGTTGCCGATGGCGATAAGAAATTCATCAGCATCTCGTGCGTGAGCATTGTCATCGCAGCTAACGCTGGCGGTGCCTTCAGCCCCTTTGGTGACATCACTACCCTGATGGTATGGCAAGCGGGCATGGTTGAGTTCCAAGAATTCTTCGTACTGTTTATCCCATCACTCCTTAACTACTTAGTACCAGCTGTGATCATGAGCTTCTTCATTGAGAACCGTAAGCCATCGGCGCTAAACGAAGAAGTTGAGCTCAAGCGCGGTGCGTTACGCATTACCTTCCTATTCTTATTTACCATTGCTACCGCAGTAGCGTGCCACATGTGGCTGCATTTACCGCCGGTGCTGGGTATGATGATGGGCTTAGGTTACTTACAATTCTTTGGTTACTTCTTACGCATGACGCTACCAGGTTCATTGGCTCGCAAACGTGCCATGGCTGAGCGTGCCGGCGATATGGCACGATTAGAGCGGTTAGGTAGCGTGGTACCATTCGACGTCTTTAGTCGGGTACAACGGGCCGAGTGGGATACTCTCTTATTCTTCTACGGTGTGGTGATTTGTGTGGGTGGTTTAGGCTTCATGGGCTATCTCGCCATGTTGTCAGATACCCTCTATACCCAATGGAACCCAACCTATGCCAACGTTGCTTTAGGCTTGATGTCAGCCGTTATTGATAACATTCCGGTGATGTTTGCGGTGCTCTCCATGACCCCAGATATGTCACACGGCCAATGGCTCTTAATCACCCTTACCGCGGGTACTGGTGGTAGCTTGCTGTCGATTGGTTCGGCTGCAGGGGTAGCATTAATGGGCCAAGCTCGTGGCTATTATACTTTTGCTAGCCACTTAAAATGGGCCCCAGTAATTGCCCTAGGCTACATTGTTAGTATCTATGCTCACCTTTGGTTAAACAGTGCTTTGTTTGAGGTTTTTAACCACTAGCCTTAGCGCTTATCTTGTTCTGCAGCGGTTCGTACGCAACGCACAAAGCGAACCGCTTCAGGATAAGGAAACACGTCACTAATCACACCCGTTCGAATATCTTGCTGTTGCTGCTGCCAATAGCTTGCATCTACTAATTCTGGATGATGCTTCATTAACATACTGCGTAGGTGCGGCTGCGGCACCGCAAAGGTGGTCAATTGCTCAGGAAAGACATCATTGGGAGCCACGCTATACCATGGTTCTGCGGCAAGCTGCTGCTCATAAGTTTGTGGTTTAGGTAACTGCCGAAAGTTCATTTCAGTGAGGTATTGCACTTCGTCATAGTCATAGAAAACCACCCGTTTATGGCGTGTTAAGCCGAAGTTTTTTAATAGCATATCGCCCGGAAAGATATTCGCCGCCAGCATGTCTTTAATCGCTTGACCATAATCTTTCATCGCAGCTTCAATCTCGGCGTTACTGGCGTAATCTAAAAAGATATTCAGTGGCGTCATACGGCGTTCAACAAACAATTGACTAATAATTAATTGTTCGCCATCCATGCTAAGACTACCAGCTACGGTAGACTGCAACTCTTGTAGGAGATCGGGTGCAATGCGGGCTAACGGAATTGCTACGTTGGCAAACTCATAGGTATCAGCCATGCGCCCAGCCCGATCGTGCCGCTTAACCATTCGATAGCGATCAATTACGGTCTGCCGATCTATAGATTTACCACCACCGAAGGTATCTTTAATCACCTTGAATACATAAGGATAGCTAGGTAGTGTGAATACTGTCATCACCATCCCTTTGATACCCGCAGCAGCAACCAACTGGTCATCGCTGGCCGCTAAGTGGTGTAAGAAATCACGGTAGAATTCGGTTTTACTTTGCTTATGCAAGCCAATCGCAGAATAAAGCTCAGCGAGGGTCTTTTTCGGCATTAAATCTTTTAAAAAGCGCACCAATGCCGAAGGTGCCTTGGTCTGCACCATAAAATAAGAACGGGCAAAGCCAAAGATGATCGCCATTTGGTCCACATCAGTGATCAAGGCATCGAGATATAAATGCCCGTGCTCATCCCGCAACACTGGGACAATAAAAGGGTAACTGCGCTGTGAACTGACAATACGCCCTACCACATAAGCCGCTTTGTTCCGGAAGAACGGGGCTTTTAAAACATCAATACGGAGTTGGTAAGCATTCACTTGCTGTGATGCTGTTTGTTCACGAAATGCCTTACGCAGCAGCCGAATATCTTCTGATAAATCAGCAAAGGGCGCGCCTAAATCAACCTCCTGCATGATCTGTGCAAGGGTACGATGCATGCCCGTCACTACCGGAAAATAAGATCGATATTCTGTTTCTACGGCAAGCGGAATCGCATCCGATAAGGTGGTTTCAACAAAAATATAAGCGTTATTAAAATACCTATGATGAAATAAATTACAAAAGACCGAGTTATAAAAGGTTTCCGCTAACTCTGCTTGCGGATGAAACTGTAGATAATCCTGATACAACTGCCGTGTTGCCAACCAGACTTGTTCATCCAGTTGTAACTGGGTTAACTCAGCCAAAGCTTTGGTGGTTTCTCGCACCCGAATATCATAAAAACTAATCCGGGCGGTAGCAGCATATTGTCCGGCATGCCAATCGCCATCAGCGAAACGCTGCCGCGCTGCGGCCGTTACCTCTTGAAAAACACTGTAATGACGATGAAATCCCTGCAGAATTTTACGCGCATATAAGGTTGGCAAGTCGGTCGTTGTCATCTTGGCTATTTTTGCTCAGCGGTCTCTACAATCAACTGTCGGAACCAACGATGACCAGCGTCGTGTTGCAGTAACGGGCTCCAAATCATCGTCAGCTCAAGCGGCTCTATCTTAAACGGCGGCGGTAGCATTACCAGCTCGTCGTCATCTTGGTACAAGGTGGCGGCCTGTGTGGGCAAGGTGGCAATCAGTCCTTGGCGGGCCAGGTGCATAGCTACATGGTAATTACGCGTAAACACTCGAATCTTGCGCTTATGGCCCAACTGCCCCAAAGCTTCATCAACCCAGCCAAGTTTCTGAACGTCGTGTGGGTCCATTCCCACGCCTACCCCAAAGCCAGTTTTACTCACCCAAACGTGTTCACCGCCAAGGTAATTATCAAGGGTATAGTCTTGTACCAGAAGATGATCTTTTCGCACTAAACAACTGAAGTCGTCTTCCCAAAGGTTCTTTTGATGAAACGATTGCGGCAGCTTATCAAAACGGTTTATCGCTAGATCAACTTTGCCATTTTCGACATCGTGAAAACTAATATCACTAGGGGTCATGATATCGAGAGCTACGGCGGGAGCCTGACGCTTCAATTTTTCTAAGAGTCTTGGCATCAAAGTTGATGCGGCATAATCTGATGCCATGATGCGAAACACGCGATCGCTGGTGGCAGCATCAAAATCTCGTGCCGGTTGCACCATTTCCTCTACCGAATACAGTATTTGGCGTACTGGTTCTTGCATCCGTAGCGCTGTTTCTGTAGGTAACATGCCTTCGCTGGTACGCACTAAGATGGGGTCATTTAACAGCGTCCGTAAACGCTTCAAGCCGTTGCTCATCGCCGGCTGGGTAATATTGAGCTGAGCCGCCGCTTTGGTAACATTACGTTCGCGCAGCAGCACATCGAGGTAAACCAAGAGGTTCAGATCAATATCTTTTATATTATTCATAGAAAAAATAAATCCCGCCAAAAAAATATAGCGGGATTATAGACAGGATTGCTCAGATTTACACTTTTTGTTGCATGCGACATTAGTTGTATCCACCGAGTGAATACAAGGAGCCAATTACAACTGCGCCTTACTTTTTAGCTATAACCCACACCGCATGAACGATGCCAGGAATATAGCCAAGTAGGGTTAAAATAATATTTATCCAAAAGTGCTTGCCCAGCCCCACCTGTAAAAATACACCCAGTGGAGGTAACAAAATCGCGATTATAATTCTTAGTAAATCACCCATCACAACACTCCTTGTGGATTACCCAAAGTAAAGGATTAATATTTAGCAGCCTGCCCTGCAGCAGGCACAGTTTGCAGAATAAACTCACGTAAATCTTGGTTCGATAAACGCAAATCTTCTGCCCGTAAATACATCATATGACCACTACGATAGCCTTTAAAACCGATACGGTCTTTCATTTTACCGCTAGGATCAATGTGCCACATATTGTATTTGGCATCAAAGTAATTGGTGGCACCATCATAATAGCCAGACTGAATTAAGACATTCAAGTAAGGGTTTTGTGCCATTGCTTGACGTAAATTTTCACCGGTATTGTTATTCGAGCGGTCCCACGGATGCACCGGCCCAAACATATTGTATTTAACGTCGGTTTTATAATTGAGCTCTTCACGCAGGTAATAATTAATAGCCGGGGTAAACGAATGCAGCCACGAAGTAAGCTCGGCATTGTAGTCTGGGCTATCACCTACATCTTTTTTATCAATACCTAAATAGCGTGAGTCTAAGCGACCGACGGTTTGACCGCGCTCGCGTAGTAACTCTTTCCAGAAAAAGTTAGTGCTAATATCCAAATTGCTTCGCAGTACCGTTTGCGTGTCTAAACCAGCGAAACGCGCCACTTGTTCAGCAACTTGTTGCTTTTCAGCAGCCGATAACATGGCTCCTTTAGCTAGCGCAGGCAAATAAGTATCAAGCGTGTACTGCTCTACTTGTGGCAACAACTCTAACAAATCTAATTGCTGTAGATCTGCATCTAAAGCTTTATGATACCAAGCGGCAGCAGCAAAATAAGGGAGTCTGTTAGCAGCTTTAACCGGACCATTACGCTCAATTCCGATATCCGTTGGAGACACCAAAATCACGCCGTTTAAATACATCCACTGGCGGTTTTGTAACTCTAAGGCCAAACCTGATACGCGTGTGGTGCCGTAGCTTTCACCAATTAAGTATTTAGGTGAACGCCAGCGTTCATGCCGCGTCACAAAAGTATTAATCCAATCGGCTAGATATTTTACGTCGCTGTTCACGCCAAAAAACATCCGCTGCTGCTCATCTCGTGACGGCATGCTGCCATCAGCCTTTGGCAACACCCGTGAATAACCGGTATTCACTGGATTCACGAATACAATGTCAGCCACGTCTAATACTGAATGAGGGTTATCTTTCACGCCATACGGCATGATAGGAAAACCTTCATCATCTACTCGCAGCGCTTTGGGCCCTGTGTAAGCAATATGCATCCATACCGACGCAGAGCCAGGACCTCCATTGAAGGAAATCAGCAACGGCCGTTGCTCACGATTTTTCACATCTTGGCGTTCGTAGTAGGTAAAAAATAACGCAGCAGTAGCCTCTCCAGCCTCATTAAACACCGGCTGGGTACCTGTGGTTGCCGTGTATTTAAAGCGTTCGCCATTGATTTGCGCACGATGCTCAGTAACCACCACTTGGTCTGCCGCAATTTTCGCCTGCACGCTGCTTTCTGTTGCTGTAATCGCTACTGCAGCGGTTGGCAGCAGCGCGGCTGAACTTACCGCCAGCGCCGAGGCCAATAGGAGATGTTTCATCGGATTCATAGGTAGTCCTTGATTTTGATTGTATTAGACTTACCCCCATTAAAAGCAATCTATGACCAAACTACAACCACCCTGCGACCAAGTTTATCTTTTCGGCGATAATATCGATTTGGTCATGGCACCGAGTATGTTAGTTGTGCTATAAAAGCTAGTAGCATTTAACGAGCTAAAAGCCTAACAACTATGCTAATACGCTTAAAGCCAGTCGCCGCAATCCCAACGAAAGGTCAACATAGATCTTGTACTACTAGCGTCATGCGTATGGTCATGTTGCTGTGCAGCTTATGCTTTTCTGCATGGGTTCCTATTAGCGCCGCAACCGAAACTGCCACAGCTACAGCACCGAGCACGCCAGCACTCAGTTCCTATTTTCAAGAGTTGTGGACCAGTCGTGATGGCCTCCCCCACAACACCATCAATGGTATCGTGCAAACGCCTGACGGTTATCTCTGGTTAGCCACCTGGGAAGGTCTGGTGCGCTTTAACGGTGCTGAATTTAAAGTTTACGATCTCTACAGCGACATAGGTTTAGCTGACGCAGGGGTACAGAACGTCACTGTAACCGATGCGGGTGAGCTAGTGGTGGTAGGTGCCCGCGGTACCTTCGTAATGCGCAAACAAGATGCACAAGGCCGTTATTACTGGCAAAACTATGAGGTGCCCTCCACCCTCATCAACAAAGCTGTGGCTAATCCTGATGACACCATTTGGCTAGCCACCGAAGAATTTGGCTTGCTGAAGCAGCAAGCCAATGGCCAAGTCGAACCCTATTTAGAGACTCGTGGCTCACGAGCCATGCACGCTTACGATATATTGCGCAAAGACCAAACTCAGCTGTTTGTCGCATCAGACCGCGGACTCATTAGTGTCACCAAAGCCAAAGTCATCTATTTGAATCAACAACACGGCTTACCCGAATCCAGTATGTTTGCGGTAACTCAGTACCAAGACCAAGTGGTGGTAGCCGGCGAACAAGGCGTTTTTATTGGCGACGGTAACACCTTTGCGCCGCTGCACCCTCAGCTACTCAATAAAAATGTGATTCGGCTTTATACCGACAGTAGTGCAAACCTCTGGCTTGGCACCATCGATGATGGCCTCTACCGCCTAAGTGCCCGAGGCCTAGAACATCTCAGCACTGACAATGGCTTACCCAACGCACGTGTGATCAGTATTTACGAAGACCATGAACGCAGCATCTGGGTTGGCACCAATGGTGGCATGGTGAGGCTGCGTGATACCCCGTTCGAAACCTTCACGCAAGCCAATGGCGTCGCTGACAATTTTGTTCGCACTCTGATCCAGCATAGTG
>JTFN01002835.1_pt1 | contig 15642 bp, 10 predicted proteins | sample 235401 | NCBI WGS metagenome assembly JTFN01 (sample SAMN03067589, study PRJNA260952) | activated sludge metagenome | biome: Sludge; feature: Wastewater; isolation source: CETP activated sludge from augmented bioreactor treating industrial... | place: India:Gujarat | collected 2013-04 | reverse complement strand
AAGGAGGCTGAGCAACTTCCATTAATTATTACCTTTTAATTGTTTAATTTTTTCTAAAATATAACTGGCATTTTCGGTTTTGGTATCGGCATCGTATGCTTGTTGCAAATAATCTAAAACTACATCGTTCGATTTTCCAATTTTTGCAGCAAGGACGGCAGTAGAATACAGTAGTTCTTGGTTTTCTTCTGTTGTAAACATATCTTTTTTTTCGAGAAGATTTATAAAACACTGCAAAGCGCCATCTGAATCTTGATCTTCTATGCATGATTGTGCATCTGCATAGGTAAGCATTAAAAGATATTTACCTAAAAGCCCACTTTCATTCTGTGGGTCAAGATCAGGAATTTCACGAATAACGTCTCCCATGATTAGATGATACTCATCGGGGAGAGCTTCATAGAAAGCATCTATGGCTTTTACTCGTGCCATTCCTTCTGTGCCTTCTATGGCGTTTTCTAGTTTTGTAAATTTAGAAATAATATCTTTGCGTGAGGAAAGTAGTGATAATATACTTTCTGATGTAATACTAAACTCGCCAAAATCGAGTTGAGTAAAAGGGATTCCATTTTGGGTAAACAATATAATAGCTGGCGTTTCGGTTAAACCAATTTTTACAGCAAGATTATAATTTTTTTGTGCAATTTCAAAAGGAATTGATTCATTGTTTGCATCTATATCAATCATGAGAGGAACAAAAGATTTTGCTATTTCGTTTTTAAAATTATCAGTGTCAAAAATCTCGGCTTTTAACGTTGCACTTTTTGCGTCCCATGATAGTCCGGTAAAAATGGCAAAAATAGGTTTATTGTCAGTCTTTGCTTGTATAATGGCTTGCTCATAATTTGTTTGCCATTCTACCGGTTCTACTGGCTCTTTGTTACAAGAACTAAGAAATAATAAAGTAATAGTAAAAATACATGCAATAACAAGAAATGAAACTTGTTTTTTGCTTTTTATCATAGCTTCTCCAAATACTTACTGTATAGTTTTTAGACTATAAAAAATAGTTAACTCCAGCACTAAAAATATCTTGATTACGATTTCCTATAGTATTTTTTATAAGGTTGTTTTTTGCTTCTTTAGTAATAGTTCTTTCGGAATGACCCATTTTACCCAATACATGACCATTTGGGCTAGTTAATCCTTCTATAGAGAATGCAGACCCGTTTGGATTAGCAGGCTCTGTTAGTGCAGGGTTGCCATTGCTATCTATATATTGCGTAAAGACTTGTCCCTTATTAAATAAATCTTTTGCTAGTGAGTCACCACAGATTATACGACCTTCTCCATGAGAGATTGCAACAGTATGAGTTCCTTCTAGAACGCTTTCATTTTGTGCCCATGGCGAAATAGCCGATGTAAGTCTTGTTTGTACCATTCGTGAAATATGTCGTCCAACTGTATTAAATGTAAGTGTTGGCATTTCTTCTGATGGTTCCATAATTTTACCATACGGAACAAGGCCTGTTTTTATAAGAGCTTGAAAACCATTACAAATTCCTAATATAAGACCATCGCGTTGTTCAATAAGCTTCATTATTTCATCTGCAATAGCGTGTTCGCGTAAAACATTTGCAATAAATTTACCAGAGCCATCTGGTTCATCGCCTGCGCTAAATCCACCGCTAAGAGCCAAAATTTGTGCGGTAGAAAGTTCTTTTTGCAATTGGTCGAGAGAAGAGGCAAGCGCTTGCGGTGTATTGTTTCTAAAAACGACAATTTTGGTATTAGCACCGGCCAAAGCAAATGCTCTTGCCATATCAAATTCACAGTTAGTTCCTGGAAAGACTGGAAGTAAAACGGTTGGAGCTGTTTTAGAACTCGAATTTGTTTTGGCAACAAATGATTTTTGTGCTTGCTCTACAGATTTATGTGGCATTTGTGCAAATGATGGTATCGAAGTCTCTGTGTTTTTATTTGATTGAGGAGGGAAAACTTTTGCCAAAGGAGCTTCCCATGCTTTTTCTATTTCACAAAGATCTATAGTTGTCTCGTTTACAGAAATAACAGAATTATTAGTCGTAGTTCCTATTTTTATAGCATGTGTCTGAGTAAGGTTTTCGCTCGTTTCTACAATTATAGAACCGTATAACGGTAAGAAAAGTGATTGGTCTGATACCGTTCGAAGATCTGCATTCAAGTCAGATACTAAAAATTTATTTAAGGAACTTGTAGTTAATGAAACACCAATACGATTACCAAGAGCCATTTTTGTAATAGCTTCGGCAATTCCACCGGCTCCAACAGGATACATAGCGCTAATTTTATTTTGTTTATTTAATGCGTATATTAAAGCTGCATTTTCTTTAAAAGCTGTAAAATCTGGAGCAAGTGTGTTTTTTAAAGGCATATAGATTACATATAATTGTTTGTTAGCTTCGGTTAAGCAACCTGAGCGAACAGTCTTGGCTTCTTCTGTAGCGACTGCAAAAGAAACAATTGTTGGAGGAACATGAATATCTTCGAAAGTTCCACTCATACTATCTTTACCACCAATTGCAGCTGTTCCCATTTCTTTTTGAGCAGATAAAGCACCAAGCATAGCTGCCGTTGGTGCTCCCCAAGTGTCTGGATCGGTAGAAGTTCTTTCAAAAAATTCTTGAAAAGTTAACCGACATGTTTCTGGGTTTCCACCAAGTGCAGTTATTTTTGCAAGGGACGAAAGCACAGAGAATTGACCCCCGTGCCATGGACTCCATGTTGTAATTTTTGGATCATAGCCAAAAGTCATAAGACTAGCTGTTGTTGTTTCTTTTGGAAACATAACAGGAATTTTTGCGGCACACCCACATTCTGGAGTGCCCTGGTATTTACCACCCATAGGAAATAAAACAGAAGATGCTCCAATAGAGCCGTCAAATTGTTCTGCAAGTCCTCGCTGTGAACAAGTTGCAAGGTCGCTAATATTTGCAAGCCATGCTTTTTTTGTAATAACAGACGGAGCCGAACGAGCAGTTTTTTCTGTTTGTAATGCATTTTGAACACTTTGCAGAGGGCGTAAAAGAGGAGAGTCTTTTTTTACTGGTGAGCTAATATGAGCGCTAGCTTCTCGAGAAGCTCCAGCGGTGTCTAAAAAGTCTCGATCAATATCTACAATGGTTTTACCACGCCATGTTAAAACCAAACGGTTTGTATCGGTTACTTTTGCGATAAGAGATGCGTTTAAGTTTTCTTGTGCAGCGGCTGCAAAAAGCTTGTCTACGTCTTTTTCGCGTACAACAATAGCCATTCGTTCTTGGCTTTCTGAAATTGCTAATTCTGTTCCGTTTAAGCCTTCGTATTTTTTTGGAACCTTATCTAAGTTAATTAAAAGGCCAGGAGCTAATTCACCAACAGCAACAGAAACGCCACCAGCACCAAAGTCGTTACAGCGGCGAATCATGCGACTAACTTCTTTGTTTCTAAAAAGCCGCTGAATTTTACGCTCTTCTACTGCATTACCTTTTTGTACCTCGGCTGCAGCAGTGGTAACAGATTTTTCGGTATGAGCCTTGGAAGATCCAGTAGCGCCACCAATACCATCGCGGCCTGTTCCACCCCCTACTAAGACGATGCAATCACCAACTTCTGGTTCTTCTCGCATAACCATATCTGCAGGAGCGGCAGCAATAACAGCACCTAATTCCATGCGTTTTGCAACATATCCTGGGTCGTAAATTTCTGCAACTTGACCTGTTGTAAGCCCAATCTGATTTCCGTAGGAACTAAAGCCTTGTGCAGCTTCTCTTGTTAATTTTATTTGTGGTAATTTGCCGTGTCGGGTTTTTTCTAATGGAACAGTAGGATCTGCACATCCTGTAACACGAAGAGCTTGATAAACCCATGAGCGACCAGAAAGAGGATCACGAATAGCACCACCAATACAGGTTGCAGCCCCACCAAATGGTTCTATTTCTGTAGGATGGTTATGAGTTTCGTTTTTAAACATTAAAAGCCAACGCTCTGTAGTATCATCTGTATAATGAACGTCTATATAGATAGAACAAGCGTTAATTTCTTCTGAAATTTCGATATCATCTAGTTTTCCATGTTTTTTTAGGTATTTTGCACCTATGCAGGCCATATCCATAAGACAAACAGGTTTTTCACGGTCAGCATATAATTCTGTACGCATGTTTGCGTAATCTTGCATAGAATTTACGATAGGATCAGAAAGTTCCCCTTCATCAATTTCTATTTGGTTTAAAATGGTATTAAAAGTTGTATGACGGCAATGATCACTCCAGTAGGTATCGAGTACACGAATTTCTGTTTCGGTTGGGTCGCGGTCTTCTTTTATAAAGTATTGTTGTAAAAACTCTATGTCTGCTTGGTCCATTGCAAGACCCATGTTTTTTCGAATAGAAGAAAGTTTATCTGTATCGTATGTAATAAAACCTTCTAAAACAGGGATGTCGTCTGGACGAACAGTTTGCATTTGCAATGTTTGTGGAATATCTAAAGAAGCAGGACGAGAATCGACCGGATTAAGAAGATATGATTTTATTTTTTCTACATCAGAAGCAGAAACTGCTCCCTTTAAGATAACTAATTTTGCACATTTTACAATAGGTTTTTCTGTTCCGGTTATAGAAGAAGCTGCAAAGTCAGCACGCAACAGAGATAAACATTGTTCTGCAGAGTCGGCCCTTTGGTCATATTGTCCAGGTAAAAATTCCCAGGCAATAACAGTTTCATTTTCTGAAATCTCTGGAGCCTCTGTACTAAAAATATCACTTTGTGGTTCTGAGAAAATCTTTTTAGCAGCCGCTTGTGCTACTTCATTTGTCACATTTTCTACATCATAGCGATTAAGGTAACGAACAGCAGTAACGTCTGCAATTCCCAAGAAGCCGTTTATCTCACTTAAAATGCGAGATGCTTCATTTTTAAAACCATTCTTTCTTTCTACATAAATACGAAACATTGTCATATTGTAGTGAATTGGTAAAGAAATTTAAAGAGATACACCAAAATTACACATATAAAGTGAGTTTTCTTTTTTATTTTGATAGTGCAATATCAAATTTTAAAAAGATGTGCTAAACTGATTAATAGGGAAGAAAGAAAAAGAAAAAAGATGGGCAGGTTGTACGGTATGATGACCCTAGAGTAAGTGATTTTAATAATAACCCACCAAGTTTTGGCTCGTATACGTCTTCTAGAAGTATGTCTGATACAGATTTTGCATTAAATAAATCGTTTAATAGTCTGACAACAACAAATGTTGGTGACACACACACTTTTTATGATGCAGACAATAATGAAGTGTCAGCAACATTATGTGCTGTAGGTGATCATTGTTATGTTTGGATTGCCAATGACAATTCTGATGATAGTGCAAGTTCTACTACTGATAATAAAATTTCGAAGGAACAAGCCGAAGCTGTAGCAACAAAATTTTCTAATACAATTTATGATCCAGAAACAGCAGTGTTTGGAGCAGAATATACTGGGGCTACTTTAGAAAATCTTGTTGCTGACTCAGATAAAATATCTATATTTATTTATGATATAGATGGTGATTATTCTTCTACTCAAACAGGAGGAACCTTTGGTTTTTTCTGGGCAAAAGATTTATACACCGATGATTCCACAAATACCTCTGCGAATAATAATCTGAGAAGTAACGAAACAGAAATGTTTTATGTAGATGCCAATTTGTTGGATCAGTATACAGATATGATGTATTCGACATTGGCTCATGAGTTTCAGCATATGTTGCATTTTGTAAACAAAAATATTGCACAGGGGCTATCTTCTTCTACATGGTTTAACGAAATGTTATCTATGGTTTGCGAAGATATGATGCAATCGAAGCTTTCTATTTCTGATAACGACTCTCCTAAGTCACGTTTATCATATTTTAATAATTATTATAATTGGGGCCTAGGCTCATGGTATACTGACGATGCTGTGTTAATTTCGTATGCAAACTCGTATGCTTTTGGTGCGTATTTGGCACGCAATTATGGTGGAGCTGCTTTTATTAATGAATTGGCTACAAACGATTCGGTGGATTTTACATCTATTTCTGATGCATTGAGTGCATTAGGCTATGATAGAGATACTGTATTTGATGCTTTTGCAAAATGGGCACAAACTCTTGTGTATACAGACGCAACGGAAGATCATCCTTCTTACAATAGAGAAGCTGAAGCTACTGTTGGCAGCTATGACTTTACTTTTAGTGCGATTGATTTAATGGACTGGGGAACATATCTTACAGAAGAAGATTATAATAATGACACCGTCACCTATGGGCCTATGATCTATGGCACTTCTGATAGTGTTGATTTAGCACCAACGAGCTTTTCTGTGCATGCTATATCTGATAACAGTGACGTTACCAGTTTTACTGGTGATGTTACGCTTGATATTACTACACGAAGTAGTGACAACGAAATCTGGTATATACTAATAAAATAACAGATGAAAAATAGTTATTTTTTTTTTATTGACCCATTGTAGGCTACTATGATAAAGTACTGAATTATTAAAAAATAAAATTTTCGAAGCATACTGTAATCGTGGGGTGAATTGTATTCATCCTACTTGTTGCATCCTGTAGATTTTCTTTTGATTGTTGAAATGAAAAATTAAAAAGAGTATACTAAAAAAAATTTAAAAATATAACATACATTTTGGAGAATATGATGGCCTTAGAGAATAAAGATGACGACATTATAGAAATAAACTTAAAAGAGCTAGTTACTTCTGTGTATAAGCAAAAAAAATTAATAATAATGATAACCGGTATTATTGTTGTACTAACAGCTGTTTTTTTATTAATTACAAAAAGACCAGTGTATGAGGCAACTAGTTCTGTTGTATTAAATCCTCCAACAACTGTGGCTACTCGTTTTGGCGAATATAAGTTTCCATCAAGCAATGTTTTTTCGAATTATATTCAGTATATAACGAGTGATGCAGTGTTAGATGACTTAATAGAAAAATACAGCACTAAAGAGGTTGTGTTAGACAGAAAAAAATTACGGGCTTCTATTAGTGTAGAGTATGAAGATAGAGACAATTACGATAAAGATGACAAAGACACAAAAGTTTTTTCTAATAAAATTAATGTAAAAGTTAGAAACAAAGATGCACTAACTGCACAACAAATGAATGCCGATCTATTGCAATGGTATGATACGTATATGCGTGTTACTAATAAAAAAATGGCGCTTGATGATTTTATAAAAAGTTATGAAATAGCTATAAAAACAGAAGAAATTGCTGTCGAGCAGGATCAATTAATCTTAAATCAAAAAAAAGCATTGTTGTCTACAATGGAGCCAACTTTTACCTTGAAAAAAGGTCTTGTTAGTAATCCTTCCGATGCAATACGATATGCCGGTTCTCTAGATAGTAGTAACGATGTAATAAACGAAGAGTTTAGAAACGATGATTATACAAAACTTAATTCTGAATGTGTGGATAGAGAGTCAAAATTATTAGAAGCAAAACAAAAATTAGAAAAAAATCAAAGATTGTATGATCAATTGATAGCAGAAAATGACACTTTTACAAAAGCGGTAGAGGATAAAAATTATAATGTTGCATTAAATAGTGTTTTAGACGTTTTTAAAAATAGTATGCATGTTACAATGTCTGCATCTATACCTGATACGTTTGTTCCACGCAATAGATTAAAATACACAGCAATAGCAGGTATAATTGGATTATTTTTTAGTTTGTTAATTGCAGTTTGTCGGTATTTTTGGCATAAAAATTAAAATCTATTTTTGTTAAAAGGGGGGCAAAAAGTGTATTCATCAATTACAGAAGATAAATGGATGAGGCATTGGATTCTTTTGGCAGTTGATACCTGTACTTTAATTTTATCATTAATCCTTTCATATTTTATTAGATTGCAATCTATAAATTTTATGCGTAATGAATATAAAAACGTTTTTATTATGCTTGTTTTAATAAATGTTGTAATATTTTTTTTAGCTAATAATTATAAAGATTTTTTGCAAAGAGGTTTATTAAAAGAATCCTGGTATACATTTGTTCATACGGTTGTAGTTTTTGCAGCCGTAGCTGTTTATTTTGTTGTAACACAAAGTAACATTGCAGTATCTCGTATCTTTTTGTTTTTATTTATTTTTTCTTATTTAATATTAGGTTTTATGGGACGTATTGTAATAAAAGCAATATTAAGAAACTATGTTAGCAAACAGCAATCGAATAAAAAATTAATTATTGTTACAACCCAAAAAAAAGCAGAAGAAAGTGTTAAATTATTAACAAATAAAATGTATTATGATTATGAACTTATTGGACTTATTTTATTAGATCGTAAAGCCCAAGAAAACGTGCAAGAGTCTATTTTGGGTCTTCCTGTCGTTTGTTCTGCCGAAAATGCTCTAGATTACTTAAAAAATAATATTGTAGATGAAGTATTAATGAATGTTCCTAGCAGGGTAAAGTTTCCAACAAAATTATGGGACGGATGTGTAGAAATGGGGATTACTTTGCATAGGTGTATACAGGGAATAAACCAAGTTTTAGGTGAAACAAAAATTGAAAGAATGGGGAGTGCGATTGTACTAACTAGTTCTATGAGATTAGCCTCTTCGTGGCAAATAGTTGCAAAGCGACTTTTAGATATATTTGGTTCGATAGTTGGTTTACTAATATGTTTTGTTGTAGGGCTTTTTGTAGCTCCTCTCATTTATAAAAAAGATCATGGACCTGTTTTTTTTGCACAAACAAGGGTTGGTAAAAACGGAAGAAGATTTAAACTGTATAAGTTTAGATCTATGTATGTAGATGCCGAAAAAAAGAAAGAAGAGCTTATAAAGCAAAATAAAATGCAAGGATGCATGTTTAAATTAGAGAATGACCCACGAATATTGCCAGGCATAGGAACCTTTATACGTAAAACAAGTATAGATGAATTACCTCAGTTTTGGTGTGTGTTAAAAGGTGATATGAGTTTAGTTGGGACTCGACCTCCGCTTGTAAGCGAGGTAAAAGAGTACGAATACCGACATAAACGGCGGCTGGCAATAAAACCTGGCATAACAGGCTTATGGCAAGTAAGTGGTCGTAATGACATCACCGATTTTGAAGAGATAGTTGCACTAGATTCAGAGTATATTTCTACGTGGACTATTGGTTTAGATATAAAGGTATTATTAAAGACTGTAGCAGTGGTTTTTTGTGGTAAAGGATCTATGTAAAAAAATATGGAAAAAAATTTAAAAATAGCAATGTTTGGTCATAAAAGAATACCTTCTCGAGAAGGAGGGGTAGAAATAGTAGTAGAAGAGTTATCTACTCGTATGGTCGCATTAGGGAATCATGTTACTTGCTATAATAGAAAAGGACATCATATAGCTGGAACAAATTTTGATAATAGTACAAAATCTAATTTGTACAAGGGTGTTAGACTAAAATCAGTTTGTACGATTAATAAAAAAGGTTTAGCTGCTATGAGCTCCTCTTTTTTTGCTAGTATAAAAGCTGCCCTAGGTCCGTATGATGTTGTTCATGTCCATGCAGAGGGACCTTGTGCTATGCTTTGGATTCTTAAATTACGCAATAAAAAATGCATTGTAACGATACATGGGTTAGATTGGGCAAGAAGCAAATGGGGTGGATTTGCCACAAAATATATAAAATTTGGTGAAAAATGTGCGGTAAAGTATGCAGATTCAATTATTGTGTTAAGCAAAAATGTGCAAAATTATTTTAAAGATACCTATAACCGAGAGACTGTTTTTATACCAAATGGAGTTACAAAACCCATACTTGTTAAAGCTAACGAAATTACAAAAAAATTTGAGTTAAAAAAAGATTCTTATTATCTGTTTTTAGCTCGAATTGTACCTGAAAAAGGGATTCATTATCTTATAGAAGCTTTTAAAAAAGTTAAAACTGACAAAAAATTAGTAATAGCAGGTGGCTCTAGCGATACAGATAATTATTTAAATAATTTATATACATTAGCATCTGATGATGACCGAATTATTTTTACTGGTTTTGTACAAGGAAAAATACTTGAAGAACTTTATAGCAATGCATACGTATATGTGCTACCATCCGATTTAGAAGGTATGCCCCTTAGTTTGTTAGAAGCACTAAGTTATGGTAATTGTGTTTTAGGTTCTGATATAAATGAAATAACAGAAGTTGTAGAAAATAAAGCCATTTTGTTTAAGCAAAGTAATGTTACAGACTTGCAAAATAAGTTGCAGTATTTAGAAGATAACAAAGATGTTGTTACTCAGTATAAAGAAGGAGCTTCTGATTTTATTTGTACTAAATATAATTGGGACGATGTAACAGAGAAAACACTTAAAACATATAAAGAAGAAAAGGAATAATTGCAATATGAAGATATTATTAGTAAATAAATTTTTATATCCTAACGGAGGGTCTGAAACATATATCTTTAAACTTGGCAATTATTTAAAATCTATTGGGCATACAGTTGAATATTTTGGCATGGAACATGAGGGACGATGTGTTAGTAATACTGTTAATGCATATACTTCTGATATGGGTTTTCACTCAGGATCAAAACTAAAAAAAATATTTTATCCTTTAAAAACAATTTATAGTAAAGAAGCTCGCAAAAAAATCCGTCTTGTGCTTAATAATTTAAAACCAGACGTTGTGCATTTAAATAATTTTAATTATCAACTTACTCCGAGTATTATATTAGAAATAAAAAAATGGAGTAAACAGACTAAACAAAAAGTAAAAATTGTTTTTACTGCGCATGATTATCAATTATTGTGTCCGAACCATATGATGAATAATCCCAATACACATAAAAATTGTGAAAAATGTTTAGGTGGAAAATTTAGTAATTGTACTAAAAATAATTGTATTCATGGCTCAAAAGCTAAATCTTTAATTGGTTCAATAGAAGCATATTATTGGAATTTTAGAGGAGTTTATAAAAATATTGATACAATGATTTGTTGTTCGGAGTTTATGAAAACTAAAATGGATACAAATCCTGTATTTAGACCTAAAACTTTAGCTTTACATAATTTTATAGATACAGAAGAGACGCAAAATACAGCAAAGCAAGATTATGTTTTATATTTTGGTAGATATTCAGAAGAAAAAGGGATTTCTACTCTTATTTCTGTTTGCAAACAATTACCAAATATACATTTTATATTTGCGGGGAGTGGCCCTCTAGAAGCTCAAATTAATCAGGTTGCAAATATTACCAATGTAGGATTTAAAACAGGGGATGAACTAAAAAAAATAATAAGTGAAGCCTTGTTTACTGTGTATCCTTCTGAATGGTATGAAAATTGCCCTTTTTCGGTTATGGAAAGTCAAATGTATAGAACTCCAGTGTTAGGGGCTAATATTGGTGGAATACCAGAGCTTATAAAAGAAGATAAAACCGGTCTGTTATTTGAAAGTGATAACGCAGAAGAATTAAAAACTAAAATACAAGCCTTATACGAAAATAAAAATAAAATATCTGAATATTCTAGTAATTGCAAAAATAGTACATTTGATACAACAAAAGAATATTGTGATAAGTTGTTAGCTATATATTCTAAATAAGCATGGGGAGTGAAAAAATGCAAAAAAAATTAAATGGAACTGTAATTGTTACCTATAGATGTAATGCACGTTGTAAAATGTGTAGTCGATATAAATGTCCTTCTAAAGCAGAAGAAGAAATTACTTTAGAAACAATAAAAAAACTTCCTCAAATGTATTTTACCAATATTACAGGTGGGGAGCCTTTTATTAGAACGGACTTAAAAGATATTGTTAGAGAATTATATAAAAAATCAGATCGAATTGTTATTTCTACTAATGGTTTTTTTACAGATAGAATTATAGATTTATGTACTGAATTTCCGCAAGTTGGTATTAGAATATCTATGGAAGGACTTGAAGCTACTAATAACAAAATAAGAGGCTTAGAGGATGGTTATAATAAAGGTTTATCGACACTGCAAAAATTAGTTGATATGAAACATCCTGATGTTGGTTTTGGTATGACTGTACAAGATGATAATTGTCAAGATTTAGTACCACTTTATAGAAAATCAGAAAAAATGGGAATGGAATTTGCAACAGCTTCTTTGCATAATTCTTTTTATTTTGTAGAGTCTAATAACGTAATACATGATAGATTAAGAGTTGGAAAATATTTTGAAGATTTAGTAAATATCTTATTAAAATCAAAGTCTCCTAAAAAGTGGTTTAGAGCTTATTTTAACCATGGGTTAATTAATTATATATTTGGTGAAGAACGTTTGTTGCAATGTGATATGGCTTTTGACACTTTTTTTATAGATCCTTATTCTGATGTTATGCCTTGCAATGGTACAAAAGATAAAGAAGTAATGGGGAATCTTATTACACAAACTTGGGATGAATTATGGAATTCTGAAAAAGCTGAAAAGGTGAGAAATATTGTACGTCACTGTGATCGCAAATGTTGGATGATAGGTTCAGCTGCTCCTGCTATGCATAAATATATTTGGGTACCTACTTGGTGGATTATTAAACATAAATTCTTACGGTTTTATAAAAAACAGCGCTACTCGATGGATGAGTTAAAAATTGTACGAGATTATAAAGCTGGTAAAGTAACTACAAAACAATTAGATAGTCGATCTACTTGTCAGTTTAATAACGAAGTAAATGATGGACTTTCAGAGGCGTCTAAAGCTCAATTAAAAGACAAGAGTGGTGAAGAAATAGTTGACGCAGATATAGCTGGGCAAGAGACGTTGTAAACGTATTAAAAGGATTTTTTTTGAAGGTTAACGTTATTACAAGGCATGCAATTAGTAATTATGGCTCTCTATTACAGGCTTTAGCGACTCAAAAAGTTATAGAAAGTTTTGATTGTGAGTGTCAGATTTTAAATTACATACCAGAAGACGAAAATTATAAAAATATAAGTAAAACTCTTTTAAAGAAAAATATAAAGTGGAATAAAAATTTTTTATATCGAATCATTTATTTACTATTACAGTTTCCTGAATATTATTTTTCCGGAAAGTTTTTTGAAAAAAATCGTAAGAGAGTTTTAAATTTGACTCAAGTTTTTACAGCTCAGAAAGATTTAGAAAATTATCTACCTACTTCTGATGTGTTTTGTACAGGTAGTGATCAAGTATGGGGTCCTATAAGTAATAATTTATATGATTCTGCATATTTTTTGAACTTTGTGAAAACAAACAATAGAAAAATTGCCTATGCAGCAAGTTTTGGTAAAACCAATTTTGATCAAAATTTAAAACAAACATATAAAAATTTGTTGAAAAATTATGATGATATCACTGTTAGAGAAGATAGTGCTAGTACTATTGTTAAAGAATTAACTGACAAAACACCTAAGTTAGTTTTAGATCCCACGTTATTATTAGATTCTGTAGAATGGTCTAGATTGATAAGTTTAAACAAAAATAAAAAATATGTACTTATTTATCAATTGCATAAAAATAAAATGATGGATGAGTATGCCAAAAATTATGCTAAAAAAGCACATCTTCCATTAATTAGGATATCAGCAAGTTTTCATCAAATAATTAGAAGTGGAAAATTTAAATATTTACCAAATATCAGCAATTTTCTTTCATTTATTAAAAATGCTGAATGTCTAATAACAGATTCATTTCATGGTACTGCTTTTGCCATTAACTTTGGGGTTCAATTTATTGATATTCTTCCTGAAGAAACAAAAACTCGAAATCAGAGTCTTTTAAGACTTACTGGGTTAACTGATAGAATATTACAAAATTTTGAGGATTATAGTTTTATTTATAAAACTATAGATTACGAACCTGTAAATAAAATAATTGAAAAAGAACGGGTTAACTCGAAGAAAATATTTAAGTCATTGATTTTTGACTAAAAAGGATATAGCGAATGAATTTTTTTAATATAAAGGTTTCTATAATTGTTCCAATTTTTAATGTAAGCAAGTATTTAGATGAATGTATAAAATCAATAATTAAACAAACTCATGAAAATTTAGAAATTATTTTAGTTAATGATGGATCTACTGATAATTCTGGCGAAATTGCAGATTATTATGCTAGTAAAGATAAAAGAATACGAGTTATACATCAAAGAAATGCTGGTGTGAGCACCGCAAGGAACAATGGAATAAATTTAGCTACTGGGGAGTATGTTTGTTTTTGTGATGGTGATGATTTTCTTATGAATGATTATATTTCATATTTGCTAAATCTAGCAATTCAAACTAATTCAGAGATAGCGTTGACAACCGAAATGTTTACTACTTTTTCTTCTAAGCAAATAAAGAAAGATAAAATTTCAATATATTCAGGTGAAGAAGCTACCGTTCAAATTCTTTGCTACAATATTCCGATAGGTGTTTATTGCAAAATATTTAAAAGGAAGTTTTTAGGTGAAAATATAAGGTTTTTGCCAAATCTGTTTATTGGAGAAGGTTTTAATTTTAATACGACGGCTTTTCAATTAGCAACAAAAGTTGGGGTTGGTCGTCGATGTATATATTATTATCGTAGAGATAATGAGAACAGTGCTACAACAAAATTTTCGTGCAAAAAATGGGAAAATGGACTTATGGCTATTAATGTTATAAAAGAAAATTTTATTATTAATTCAAATAAAATAAATAGAGCTTGGAATTTTGCTAATTGGCGTACTTTTTCGGATGTTTATGATTTGATGATTATGGCAGAGGCAGAAAAAAAATATTCTGATATGTATAAAAAATGCATTAAAGTAATAAAGGCAAAAGGTTTTTATTCATTAATTGTTCCTGTGACTATTAAACAAAAAATAAGAGCAATAATTATGAGTCTATATCCTAGATTAATACCAATTCTTATGATTAAAAGAAAAAATAAATATTTAAAACAGAATTAATATTATAATTCGTTAATATATAAAATTACTAATAATGAGTATTCAATTTTTGGGTAAAAAGAAAGGTTTGGGTAACTTAAAAAAAGGAATCAGTAAATTTTATATAGAAATATGATGTTAGTATAACATAATGGACACAAAAAACGCTACATACTATTTTATAAGAAGGATGTGTAGTATGAAAAAAAATTAAAAAAAGGAAATTATTGAAGAATGAAATTTAATATAAATAAAGTAAAACTAAATTTAGATATAATAATTCTTTTTTTTATGTATTTTCAATTAGTTATTTTAAATTTTTGGGGAATAACCAGTTCTGTATATAAATTAGTTGTTGTTCTCATTTTAATTAGATTTTTATTTTCTTTTAAAATTTTAAAAAAAGATTTTGTTTTAATATCTTTATTATTATTTACTTTTATACTAAATGTACTTTTTTCTGATTTACAATCTCTTGAAGTATTAAAAACAAATTTTTTAACACAATTTTATGCTGTATTTTATTGCTATTATATCTATTATTTAAATAAATATAAGAGAGAATGGGTATTAAACATTTTTAGCAGTAGTTTTTTTATATTTAATGCTACTGCAATCATAAATGTTTGTATATTGCTTATACAAATATTTTATCCCTATTCTATTATTGGTTTTAGAACTGGAATAATAAATGATTATTATCCAGATCTTATTTCCGGTTTATTTGGTTATTCTGCAGTTCCCCTTGTATGTCTTTTTTTTGTGTTTGTCATTATTTATGATATTAGAAAGTATAGAGCATCTAGAGGGGGGGGG
>JTFN01001110.1_pt1 | contig 15659 bp, 15 predicted proteins | sample 235401 | NCBI WGS metagenome assembly JTFN01 (sample SAMN03067589, study PRJNA260952) | activated sludge metagenome | biome: Sludge; feature: Wastewater; isolation source: CETP activated sludge from augmented bioreactor treating industrial... | place: India:Gujarat | collected 2013-04 | reverse complement strand
GGCGCCTCGGCCTTGTCCGCAAGATCGACGGTTTCCAGCGCTTCCATGCATTTTTGCCGGTCCGCTGCACTAATACGGGCCAATGAAAGGACCGAGCGATCGGGTCGCCCGAATGCCTGCCCGATGAGAATGTTCTGCCACGCCGGCAGACTGCCGAAGACCGCGGTGGATTGAAAGACGCGCATCATGCCGCGATGGCAAATCCGGTGCGGCGCAAGATTGGTGATATCCTCTCCCTCCAGCAACACGGTGCCCGATGTCGCCGGGTTGAACCCTGATATCGCCTCGAACAAGGTTGTCTTTCCGGCACCGTTCGGCCCGGTGATGCCAAGAATTTCGCCCTTCGCTACCGAAAAGCTCATGTTGTTCACAGCCTTCAATGCCCCAAAGCTTTTGGTGACATCGATGCATTGAAGATATTCGGACATTCTCGGGAAGCCGCTCTGAGGAAAAAATCGGCGGGCCGACCGGCCCGCCGCAGGATGGTGGCCAGGGTGTTACCCGGCCATCCAGGGAGGTAATACGAAGGGTCCGGAAACATAGGGCTCCGGCGCGATCAGCTCGGCTTCTTTCCGATAGTCCTGATGCTGCAGGAACTGGTGTGGCATACCCAGCGAGGGGTCGTTCGTGGCGTCGGGATACGGGATCGACGCCTGCTCCGGGTCGAAGAAGCGCGTCGTGCCCATGACGCCACGATAGATCATATGCCGCAAACGCGCCGCAACCTTTTCGTTCTGTTCGAACTCTCCAGGCCCGCCGGTGCCGCCAGCAATGGCCGCTGCCAGCGCATAATAGTGCATGGAGTCATAGACTTGCGCAGCCGTTAGCGGGCTTGAACTCTCGCCGAACCGTTCACGATAGGCGTTGTTGAATTTCTCGCCGATCTCATCGCGCAGCGACGCGATCACCGTCGAATAGAGCACGCCATTTGCCGCCTCGCCCGCGATTTCGCGGAACGCCGCAAGCGAAGGCCCATACTGCATATAGACCAGGCTGGGCGTTGGGTTGGGGATGAACTGAAGCATGAACTGCGCGAGGTCCTGCGGCAGCCAATGCGTGATCGCAATCACCGCAGGCGGATCGGCGCGCAACTTGGCAAGCGTCGGCCCCCATTCGCTGATCGGAACTACGACCGTTTCATACAGGGCGATCTCCCAGCCGTACTCGGCCGCCTTTTCCTTGATCGCTTCGGCGATCACCACCGAGTAGTTCTGCGACCCGGTGACAATTGCGATCTTCTTGTTTTCCGGCGCCCAGTCGCTGGTGGCCTCCAGGTTGTTGAGGAAGGCCAGCAGCCCCTCGCCGTACCAATACTCGGCCGGGCAGCCCATGAAGATGTTGAAATACCGATCGGGATCGCCGCCAACCACCTGATGGTGAACGATATCGGTGTTGTGGTGGATATAGGGGATACCGGCATCGGCGATGGTGTCATATTCCGCGCAAAGCCCACCGGTGTTGTAGCCGTTGATGATGGCGTGGACACCGTGGCGGTCAATCAAGCGCTGCATTGCAGGAATGATGTTGTCCGCACCCTGGTTCTTGGTGTCCTCGATATGAACTTCGATCGGGCGCCCCAGGATGCCGCCCATGGCATTGATCTCTTCGGCCGCCATTTCAGTGGCTCTCTTGAACTCGATCCCGTCAGCCGCGGCCCAACCCGTCAGGGGGATGCCTGCGCCGATCGGAATGGGTTCACCTGTCGCGGCAACGCCCTGGTTGACACTGGCAAGCAGCGCGCCACTGCCCGCGGCACCGCCAATGGTGCTCTTCAAAAACTGACGTCTTTTCATTTCAACCTCCATGCAAAAATTTTCTTCTTGTGTAATTCGCGCCCGATTGCGGGTGCGACCACCTCAGTCCGCTTCGTCGAAGTCCGCGAATACGCCCAGTGTCCAGCCACCATCGACAAGCAGGCTTTGCCCATGGATGTGCGTGGCCAGGTCGGAACTCAGGAACAGCACCGCGTCGGCAATCTGTTGCGGCGTTCCCCACTTGCCATCGGGCGTCTGGCTGGCCAGCATTTCCTTGATCTTGTCGCTGTAGATGTCGGTCATCGGCGTGTAGATGAAACCGGGGGCAACGGCGTTCACGTTGATGCCATGGGCGGCGTAATCCATCGCGACCTGACGCGTGAAGTTCAGTGCGCCGCCCTTGGATGTGCAATAGGCCGCAAAGCCCTGGTTCCCGCGGAACCCCGAGATCGACCCGATCGACACGACCTTGCCGCCACGACCCTGATTCATCATGTGCCGAACGGATTCGCGTGTCGTGTAGAACAGGCCATCCAGATTGACGCTCATGATCTTGCGCCAGGTTTCGTCATCGGTGTCGACGACCGTCCCCGCCCCGAGCGTGCCGGCGTTCAACACGGCGATATCTATCCCCTTGCTTGCGGCGATCTTCTCGAAGACTTGCGAAACCTGCTCACTGTCCGAGATGTCTAGCGGCATGAAATCAATCGCCGGATTCTCATACATCCCCTCGACTTCTTCGGAGTGACCGCGCTTGCGCGCCAATACGGTAACGGATGCGCCAGCTTGGGCCAGCGTCCTTACGCAGGCTGCCCCGATTCCGGAACTTCCGCCGGTAACGACCGCATGCTTTCCGCTTAAATCGATTGAAATCATTGTTAGCTCCCCGTCAGTGCCCGACTTCGGGCATATTTGTGACCCTATTATAACATTTTCGAGTGTCAACGAATTTTTTGAAACACCTCACCACAGCCCAGCACGAACGCCAGCCAGCGGACCACACGTTGCCCCAGGCTCCCGGCCTCCAATAGACAGAGCCGCGAGCAGCCACAGTGCCAGCCTTCGCCAACCCGAATGCAGGCGGCCGGCCTACGATAACGCCAGCGAATACTTGGGGATGTCAGGCGATCCTGACATTGACACCCGCGGCCTCCAGCGCCCGCGCCAGCCGAGCCTCAGGCATCTTGTCGGTTATGATCGTCATGGTGTCAGACCATTCGGCATACCGCGCCAAGGCCATCGCACCGAACTTGGTGCTATCCACCAGAACATAGGTATGCCGCGAGGCTTCGATGATCTCGCGATACACCTCTCCGGGCTCCAGAAGGGCGTGCAGACCCGCCTCGTTTACACCAGACGCACCAATGAACGCCTTGTGAGCCGAGAACATTCTAATTGATTTTATTGTACTTATCCCGCTCAGAAGCCCCTCATCAGGGTTCAACCGCCCTGGCAGCATCTCGACGGAGATGTTCTTGTTCTTTCCCACCGAAACAGCAAAGGGCAGCGAATGCGTCACCACGGTAATCGGGAAATTCAGCCTCGCCACCTTCAGCGCGAATCGCATCGTCGTCGACCCGCCACCCACCATGATCACGTCATTCGGCTCGATCAGGCTTGCGGCCAGGCTCGAAATTCTGTCCCGCTCCTCGACCATGAGCTTTTGACGCTCGGACACCCCCGGCACGACTGAGCCAAGGCCAACTGCGCCACCAAAAGTGCGCTCCAGCTTTCCCTCTGTCTGCAGGGCGGCAAGGTCCCGCCGAATCGTCTCGGGCGAGACATTCAGCCTGTCGGCCAGATCGGTCACCTTCATCTGCGGAAAGAGCTGCAGTTCCATCAGGATCTTCTCCTGACGCGCTTTTTTTCTTGGCAGTAACTTGTTCATCTCAAGATTTATCCGCAGCTTCAGGATGCCTTTGTAAGCCCGAAGTCAGCCATTTATCCCATCGAGATTCAAGGAATTTTGCCGCCACGCCGCCTAAATCACCAGTTTATTGGTATTTTTCGACACATGGCACCACTGAAGAAACCTGTTGATTTGAAGTTTTGATCGTACTAGGCCAGTTATATGACCGATTTCGGGCATTTTGGAGGAATGCTTGCCCCCAAAGACAGCGCACGGGCTTTCGCCGAACCGGCCAAAGCGACGACGCCAACCGACTGGGCCGGCTGAAAGAAGCGACATGGATATAAGTTCCCTTTCTCATTTGCACATTGAAGAGCTGACCGACGCTTACAGGTCGCGAACGACGAGCCCGGTCGAGGTGGCGCAGCTGATGCTCGATCAGATCGACGCCGTCGAGGGCCGGATCAACGCGCTTTACGATGTGGATCACGAACGCGTCTTGTCCGAGGCCGAAGCCTCTGAAAGGCGCCATGCCTCAGGACAGACCCTTTCAGATTTCGATGGCGTTCCGGTTACGATCAAGGACAGCATCCATGCAGTTGGCATGCATTGGCATCATGGTTCGGCAGGGCATGGCCAGGGTATCATCGGGACCAAGGACGCCCCCCCCGCCAAGCGCCTCAAGAAAGCCGGGGCAATCATTCTTGGCAAAGGCAAGATGCCAGACTTCGGACTCAGCGGTTCCGGTGTCAGCGGCTCTCATGGCATTGTCCGCAACCCTTGGGGACTGAAGTGGAACACGGGCGGCTCAAGCGCAGGTGCTGGCGCATCCATCGCATCGGGCATCGGAATGATGTCTGTTGGGACCGACATCGCCGGGTCGGTACGACTGCCGGCCTGTCACTGCGGACTGGCCGCGCTGAAACCGACCCAGGGCGTGGTTCCGCACACCCCCGCATCGCACGAAAGGTCAGCGGGCCCCATTACACGCCATGCCGCCGACCTTCACGCCTGGACAACCTTGCTCGGTGGCCCGGATCCCGATGATCGCTACTCTTTTCCCTACCTGTGGTCCAAGCTCGATCGTCCACTGAAAATCGGCGTCAGCACGGACTTCGGATTTGGCCCAGCAGTCGAAAAGCCTGTTCTGGATTGTATCGATACCGCGCGACAGGCACTCGCAAGCCTCGGGCACGAATTGGTCCAGATCGAAAAAACGGCTGGCTTCGATGCCTACAAACCGATCGATGAAAGCCTGAAAATCCGTGGATGGCTCGAATACCGGTCTCTGGCCCCGGAATTTCGTGACAATACACCACAGCAACTGGTTGACTGGTTTCAAGAGGCCGAGACCTGGACACCTGATATCGTGAAAGACATCAACGATGGCATTGAACGCGGCGTTGCCTTTTGCAATGACCTGCTCGAAGGCGTGGATGTGCTGCTTACCCCAGTCATGCCGATCGTGAACTTCCCGGCAGAAGACCGCGGTATCGATCCAGCCATGCCGCTGCGGCATTCGACATTCACTGCCCCCTTCAACCAGTCCGGGCAACCTGCGGTTTCCCTTTGTGGCGGCTTCGATGATCGGGGGCTGCCCATCGGCGTACAACTGGTCGCTCGCCGGCTGGAAGATTCGTTGCTGTTACAGCTGGCAACGGCGCTGGAGGCTGCACTGGCGATTTACGGGCCTGACAAGAAGCAGTGGCCGCTCACGCCACAAGAGTAACCACCGCAACAAAAAACGACCGCCGAACAACAGGAGGGAAAAGAACAAATGAGCGAAGACGAAACCGATCACTGGGAAGCAATCGCCCGCGAGGCAGCCGAGCCTTTTCTCGATGGGGCGCCCGAACACTTCGAAAAGCCGGTAACCGTGCTTGCCTCCCCTGGTTGGCGTGGTGTCGAAGGTGACATCTGGCGGGCGAAACGCGGAGGCCGCTCCGTCATCGTCAAGAGATATCACCCCGACACAACTTTCTATGTCGACTTCGAGAGCGCCGCGACCGCTGCAAAGCGTGCTGCTGAATGCGGGGTCGGCCCTGCGGTGCATGCCTCGGATTCCGAGCATTCCATTCTCGTGATGGAAGACCTTTCCGCCCCCTGGCGCGCCGGCGGTCTTCACGATGCCTACGACGCGACGGTGCGCAAGAACGTCATCACTGCAAAGAAAACCTTCCAGGGACAGGCCAGCCTGAGCCGGCAGGCCTCGATCTTTGACGAGATCGACGAACTCTATGCCATTGCACAGAAAGAGACGATCCACACCCACAACGACATCCAGGTATTCAAGAGCGTGATCGACGACGCCCGCGCAAAGATCAAAAGCCAGGGAATTGACCTGGTGCCCTCTCACAGGGACGGGAATACCGCGAACATCATGGTCGGAGACAACAACGAAGTTCGACTGATCGACTTCGACCTGGCGGCAAACTGCGACCCATTCGAAGAGATTGGATGCTTCCTGCAAGAATACCACGAATCGGACGCGGATGCCCGTGAGGGGTTCGAGGAATGGTACGGGCATCTCGACGAGGGGCTTTATCATCGCTCCATGCTCTATGGCCTGGCCGATGATCTGCGCTGGGGTCTGATCGCATCCGTGATGGCCAGCCGGTCACCACGGAAATCCCTCGAATATGCCAAGTACGCCTCATGGCGCTACCTGCGGCTGGAGATGCAGGCCAAGAGGTCTGACGTCGCCCATCGCATTCGCAAGGCAGCCTGACGGGGTAGGAAACATGACAGAGATACTCAAACAGATTGACAAGGCGATTGACGCCGTACCCGGCTGGGACAAGGAAAATGTCAGGGTTGAACCGCTGGTCGGCGGCCTCCTGAACGAGAACTGGCTCGCCTATCACAACGACAAGCCGTATTTCATGAAGGTCTACGGCGTGGGGTCCGAGAACTTCGTCGACCGCGACCTGTCTTTCGAAGCCGCGCGACAGGCCCACGCCCTGGGCATCGGGCCAGAAGTCCTCCACTACGACAACAAGACCGGCATGGAGGTGACCGAATTTCTGGTGGGCTACCGCGCCTCTACCAACGCCGATTTCGTGCGCGAGGATTTCCTGCAAGGCGTGATCGACCTTTACGCCGTCTTCAACAGCGGCGCCCCCCTGCCCCGCACGAAAGACGTGTTCGAGATGACCGACGAGCATATCGAACAGGGCACCGAGGTGGGCGCCATCCGGCCGACCGATTTCGACTGGTTGTACAAGCAATATGAAAAGGCAAAGGCGGCCTTTTTCGCATCCGGCCTGGATATCGTTCCCTGTCACAACGACCCGATGCCCGGGAACTTCATGGTCCAGTTGGAAGACGACCAGATCACCGACATGAAGCTGATCGACTACGAATTTTCCTCCAACAACGAACGCGCGTACGAGATCGGCGTCTTCCTGGGCGAAATGTTCGTGGACGAGGCCACATCGCTGCAACTGATAGAGCGCTACTACGGCGAACTGCGAAAAGAAATCGTTGCGCGCGTGAACGTCGCCCGTGCTGTCGCTGACATGAAGTGGGGATCCTGGGCCGTCCAGCAAAGGCAACTGTCGGAATGGGACTTTGATTATCAGAAGTACGGCATATGGAAATACGCTCGCGCAAGGGCCGTGTTCAATGACCCGCGCTGGGATTATTGGCTTCGTACCCTCTGATCTCTGCTACCTCGGAAGATAGAAGGTCAGGGATCATGGCTGAGGGAGGTGTCAAGTCAACCGGCTTGAGCCGGTTGACTTGGGGACGTAGCTTGTCGCCATAACAAAGCGCAGCCCATTTCGTTGTTTCAGAACGAGCCATGCAATCATCCGCCTGGCGGTGATGCTCTTTGTCCGATTTCCGCTGTCGTTGCGGAACGTGGATGACTTGCTCCACGAACGCGACATCGATGTCAGCCACGAGTCCGTGCGGTTCTGGTGGCAACGATTTGGACCGAAATTTGCCTCCGAAATCCGCAAAAAGCGGGTTGAACGGCTACGCGCATGGCCACAATGGCAATGGCATCTCGATGAGGTCTTAGTGAAGATCAACGGTGAACGCCACCACCTGTGGCGGGCTGTCGATCATGAGGGTGAGGTTCTTGAAAGCTACGTGACGAAGACACGAGACAAGCGTGCGGCACTTAAATTCTTGAAGAAAGCGATGCGGCGCTACGGGAAGCCGGAGACGATCATCACTGACAAACTACGCTCCTACGGCACCGCGCTGAAGGAGATCGGGGCGGAATCGGCTGGCAAGCGGGCGCTGGCTGAACAACAGGGCAGAAAATTCTCACTTGCCGTTCCGAAGGCGCGAGCGGGCGACACCGCCCGTTTGACAGCCCCTAGTGTGGAGGCAGCCCATTCAGAACCGCAAGAAATCCAAGGTGGGAAATCCCTGTCATGGCTATGGAGATCCCCATGGGAAACGCCCGCTCCGTGCTGATGCCGGCCAGGTCGGGGGCGGCCTCGGTCTGACGCCCCCGCAGGACGACGACAAGAAAGATCCCAACCAGCATTGAGACCGAGAACAGCTGCGCAAAAAGCAGCCAACTGTGGGACGGGATAAAAAGCATCAAAGCGGACATCAGCTTGACATCGCCGCCACCCAACGCACGGACCATGAAGAGCAGAAAGCCGGACAGAAAGACAATCGTCGCGCCGGCTATCCTGGCGCCGACCTCGGACAAAGGCAGGACAGCGCAGGTCAGCACGAAAAGTGCCAGCGCGACTACAGACAGGTTGTTGGGTATCCGCAGATGCCTGACATCCATGACCGCGGCAAAGAGCAGAACCGGGACAACGCAGAGCAGTGGGATGAGCTCCATGTCAGCTCCGTCAAGCGAGACGCTGGCGGTCGCGCTGCGGCCCATGCGGCGACGTATAACTCAGCAGGCGGAAGAGGAGCTCCGACTGATTGCTCGATCCTGTTTTGGCGTAAATATTCGTCAGATGCGTCCGCAGCGTAGATTGCGAGATGCCAAGCTCCGACTGGACGGCATCGACCGTATTGCCCCGGCTTAGCATGAGGCACACCCGATACTCGGCCCGGCTCAGGCGGGCCGGGTTCTCCATACTCAGGATCGGCGTCGATATCTGCTGCGAGGACAGTCCGAGGGAGACTTTGGTCAGAAGCTCCGTCATCAACCCGGCGCCGCGGTTTTTCCAGGTTCGGGCTAGGGTATGCGCTATCGTGTTGAGCCGGGCGCGGTGCTCGAACTGAAGCGGGACCGAGTAGTGGATCTCCAGAAAATCGGTGGTCTTTGCGGCAGTGCCCAGCGGAACCACCACCAGATCAGCCAAGTTTCGTCTACGATGCAGCGACACCAGTTCAGGGTCGATGTCGTCCTCCATCATCGATTTGAACCAGATCGAACCAGCCTTGGGTTTGTCGATGTAGCTGCCGAGAACAGACCGGGCAAAACACCTGGAGATAGCTGTCTTCCTCGAATATCCTTTGCGGGTATCGAAAGACAGAACCCTGCATCTGCTGTCCGGATTACGCGGCACCCGCGAAAGAACGGCCGCTTCGGCCCCAAGGCTTGCAACAATTTCCTCGAGGGCGGTCTCAAAGTCCGCCCTTCCGTGCAGGAACTCGCACCATGTGGCAATCGCGCCAACCATACCGGCCTCGGCGCCACGTGAAGCCGAACCGGTTGCCTGATCAACTTCATACTGTTGCATAACCACCCCCCAATCCAATCGATGGACCTAACCACACAAAAATACGCAACTTTTTTCGGATCTTAACAACGCTGAAAGGTTAATGACGGTAAGACGCCGCAAGACGTTGGTCAATGGATTTCCCCCTACAACGGCCGGGTCGGGTGAAAGACCACAAGTTGTAGACACAACAGAACTATGGGTGTTTCTGGATTCTGAACAATTACCAAAATATAACGACATTGTTTCCCCAAATTTTCGAATCATCCGCCGAAGAAACGAATATACCTGATCAGTACCGGACCGACCGTCAGCAGGATCAGAGCGGGCAGCATAAGCGACGCCAACACGGCCGACATCTTCACGGGAAGCTTGTTCGCGATCTCCTGCGCCCGTATTTCACGAAAGTTGCGCAGCTCCATGGAATAGGTCTGCAAAGCACCCGCCATGCTCGTACCGAACTGCATCGACTGGTGAACCACGTTGGCGAATGACCGGACCGTCTCAACGCCCGTCCGATCGGCCATATCAAGGAGCGCAACCTCGCGCGGCCGCCCGGCTTGAACCTGGGTCTGGACGCTCAGGAACTCAAAGGCGATATCCGGCGAAACCGATGCGAGTTCGTGCCCGACGCGGGTCATTGCAGAGTCGAAACCCAGCCCGGCCTCGATCGAGATCTGCATCAAGTCAAGCGCGTTCGGAAAGCCCTCTTCAACCCGGCGCCTCCGTTCGGTGACGCGATGGCTGAGCCAGATGGACGGCCCGAAATACCCTGCGGCGACCAGTACCGCCAGGAGTTGGAAGACTTGCAGGTTTGACATGGCCGAAACGACACCGAGAGATCCGGCATACGGGATGAAAGCCTCCGTCCGGCTGAGCGCGATGGCGCCTACCAGTAGACCGGGGAGAACCAAGCCCAGCATGATCCGGACCATTGTAAACCTCATGAGCGCCCGCGAATGCGGCATTCCGGCTTGCGCAAGCTTGCGTTCCAGTTCGGAGCGCTCAGCGGCGTCGGCGGGCAGGAAGGGTCTCAGAAACCCTTTGCCGTTGTCTCCGACCGGCCGCAAAATGCCGCGGTTCTGCCGTTCGAAGAGCCGCGCCTCGCGCGTTCTCCCGGCAATCCGAACAGCGGCCACGTTGGGCGTCCGCAGGGCGGAAGATATCGCGACAACTATCAGGAAGGCACCGATGGCCACCGTCCCGATGATGAGCGTTTGCACGTCGAGGCCGACCTGCTGCGCTTGGCTGGATACGATTTCTAACACTTCAGGGCTCCCCGGTCATATGCGGAATCTCACAAGCTTCCTGAGAACCAGGAAATTCAACACGGTGAAGGCGACGACTGCGGCTGCCATCGGCAGAAACAGCGGGTCGTCCGATACGCCGCCGTAATAGTCGGGCGTCATGAAGCTGGTGTAGCCGTAAATTATGATTGGCAGGCAAGACAGGAACCAGGCCGAAAGCCGGCCCTCCGCCGAGATCGCCTTGATCTTTCGGCGCATCGCGATGCGTCCCCGGATCACGTTGGAGAGTGTTTGCACGACCGAGGCAAGGTCGCCTCCGGTTCCGTGCTGAATGCCGATACTGGCAGACAGATAATGCACGTCCTCGATATCCACCCGTTCGGCCAGTTCCTGCATCGCGTCCGTCAGATCATCGCCGAAATTGACCTGGTCGAACACGATCCCGAATTCCGTCCCTATTGGGTCAGGCATTTCCCTGGCGACGGAGCCGATCGATGTGTTGAGCGGATGACCGACCCGCAGCCCCCGCGCCATGAGATCTAGCGCGTCGGGCAGTTGGTGGACCAGCTTGTCGACTTGCTCCTGCTGGCGTTGCCGGACCATGACCAGCGGCAGAAAAAAGGCGAGGCCGAAGGCCGTTATGCCCGCGCGGAGGGGGTCAGTGAATCTCAGTCCGAACAGCAAGATCAGGACGAAAGCCCCCAGACACAGCATGATGAACCTCTCCGGGCTCAGACGCACGCCAGCTTGGGTCAGCGTGCGCGGCAGGTCACCGATCAGTGGCAGACGGGAGAACAGCCCTTGCTTCTGGTTGGGCTTTAGAAGGGCGAGCACGCTCTCCACCGAGTTGCCCTCGGAAATCATCTTGAGTCGCCGGCTTTTTGCTTCGTGGCTCGACTCGCGCCGGCTCAGCGCGTGGGCCAAACTCGAAAAAGCGAGCAACACGCCGAGGGCGAGAAGGATATAGATGAGGTAATACGCCTCTTGGCCGCTCATGAGCCACTCCATATCTCAGCTCCCTTCTGATACGAATGTGGAACTCGGCAGGCTCACCCCTGCAGCGATCAGTTCGTCGGCGCAGCGCGGCCTGATCCCTGTCGGGATAAACCGCCCAAGAACCTCACCGGATTCCCCGCGTCCGCGCTTCTGAAAGACAAAGATGTCCTGCAGCATGATTACATCCCCCTCCAGGCCCGCGATCTCGGAAATGCTTATGATCTTGCGGCGGCCATCGGGGAGGCGGTTCAGATGAACGATGAAATGCAGGCCGGAGGCGATCTGCGAGCGGATCGCGGCCAGGGGCATTTCCAAGCCGATCATGGAGACCATTTGCTCAATGCGGCTGAGTGCGTCGCGTGCGGAATTGGCGTGGACTGTCGTCATCGAGCCGTCATGCCCGGTATTCATCGCCTGTAGCATGTCAAAGGCCTCGCCGCCGCGCACCTCGCCAACGATGATCCGGTCCGGGCGCATCCGAAGGGCGTTGCGGACAAGATCCCGCTGGTGAACAGCGCCATTGCCAGACGGGTTAGGCGGGCGTGTCTCGAGACGGATGACATGTTCCTGCTGCAACTGAAGCTCGGCCGCATCCTCGATCGTGACGATCCGGGATCTTGGGTCGATGCTCGCCGACATGGCGTTGAGCATGGTCGTCTTGCCCGAGCCTGTGCCGCCGGAGATAAGGACGTTCATCCGCGCCTCGACAAGACCTTGCAGGAAGGCGACCGCCTGCTGTGAAAGCGCTTCCGACTCGACCAGCCGGTCCATCGTCAGCGGAACGCGTGAAAATTTCCGGATCGACATGGACGGACCGTCAATCGCACATGGCCTGATGATCGCGTTGACGCGGCTGCCATCTTCAAGCCGGGCGTCGATCCAGGGATTGCTTTCGTCCACCCGGCGGCCAACACGCGAAACAATCTTGTCGATGATCCGCAGCAAGTGCTTCTCGTTGCGAAACCGCGTGCGCGACTTTTCGAGAAGGCCGCCGCGTTCAACGAAGACGGTCTTGTGTCCGTTGATCAGGATATCGTCGATCGTGGGGTCGGCAAGAAGCGGTTCCAAGGGGCCAAGCCCCAGCACCTCGTCCATGAGGTCATCCACGACCCGACGGAACTCGTCTGCGCGCATCGGTTTGTTCTCCGTGGCAAGTACCTCGCTGACGAGGTTAGCCACTTCGCGCCGCAGTTCGTCCGGAACGACCTTTTCGATAACCGAGTAGTTGAGGCGATCGAGAAGGGCATCGTGAAGACGGCTCTTGAGGTCGAGATATTTCAAGAGCTCGCGATCTTCTTCCGATTGCTTTTCTTTCGCTGAGGGATCGGTTGCGTTCTTTGGATTCAGGAGGACGACCTTCTCGGCCTCGTCCCCTTCATGCGCGCGCTTGCTGAAGTTCTTGAACATGCTTGTCGATCCCTCACGCTGTCTGTTTTGTAGAAACTTGCAGTTTCGACAGGTCGGTCACGATGGACTTGGCGAGCTGCCTGATTGACTTGTTCAACGACGATGAACCAGCCACTTTCGAGAGTGGCTCCCCCCTGTCGATGGCTTCCCGCGCGGCCTTGGGACTCGGCGGCAGCCAATACCGCAACGGGCGCTCCAACGCTTTCGCGGCCTCGATATGGTGGCGCCGCTTGATCATCGGTTCCCGCTCCTGGTTCACTACGATGTCAATCGGGAGACCGAGGTTCTCTTCGGTGCAGAAATCTATCAGCCGCCGCGTCTGGTGGATGGAGGGAACCGCAGTGTCCGTTACGAGGAGCATCCGGTCCGTGGTGTTGACGACGGGTGCGAGCCAGTCGACCAGAGCCATCGGCAGATCGACAACGATGTAGTCATACTGGCCCTGAAGCGTCGACAGCAAGGCCTTGATCTGCTCGGGCCTCACCGCATCCATAGGCAGTATCTGTGCCGGCGACGTGAGCACGGCGAGACCGGATGGCAGGGTATACATCGCCTGGCTGACAAAGGTGGCGTCAGGCGCGCCGCCCATAGTGGCCAGACTGTATAGCGCCTCATTGGGCTTTGCATCGACAAAGCCGGCAATGGCCCCGAATTGCAGGTCAAAATCCACCAGGGCCACACGACGCGTCGCAGCCTTCTTCCAGTGCCCGGTGGTCCCTAGCAGATGGTCTGCCAGGTTGACCGCGACGGTTGTCGCGCCGACACCACCCCGGGACCGCATTACGGTGATGATCTTGCCCGTCGGCATTGAAGTATCGGACCCATGCACATGGTGCGCTTCGGGTGCGGGCCGGAGACGGCGTTGTATTTCCTGCTCCAGTTCGTCGGCCGTGATCGTTTCGGCAAGCACCCCATCCACACCGGCACGCGCGAGTTTCTGCGCATCCGCCAGAGTCGTGTTGTCGTCTGAGAGGGCCAGAATAACAGTCGAACTGCCATTCTTCTCACGCAGGCTCCTGATCGCCTCGACATCTCTTTCATCGGCACGGTGCGTCCGAAACAAGATCAGGTCGTGCTGGTCGGCAAGAGCGTTCGCCTGGCCGTTGATTTCGGACAGTGTGCCCTGACATACCTCGTACTTGTAGTGCCGGTGGGCAAGAAGGGTTTCCCCCAATCCCGGGACGCTGTTCACGTCGTTCGAGATCAGCACTATAGACTTGGCATCATCCGTCATCGTCGGATCCTTTCTTTCATCCGCTATTGCCCTGGGCCAGGTCTTCGGCTGGGAGTGAAACGCTAAGCCCCGGAAAGGCACGCGTTTGCTCGAGGCCAGACGGCGCCAGAGCACCCGTCAACGCCACCAGGTCGGCGAGCGGCGATACAAAGCTGAATTCGAGCTGTTGGATCTCAACGGTCAGGACAGGCGTGTAGGGCCCACCCAGAAAACCGAGATTGCCATCGCTCGCATAGGTGAATGACAGGTTTGAAATCTCTGCATCGTTGGGCAGTGCACCGCGCACGATAGACCAGATCTCGGCCGCAGTAGCGTTCGCCGCATCTCCGGCACACTGGACCACACCGGGATCCTCGCAGATATTCGCCCCCGCGCTGCAGGACGTGCCGTATTCGGGAGGCGGCGTCACGATGGAGGACCCGCGGCCAATGAACTCTGGCACACCGGCGCAGGCCGGGGGACGGACCGCGGCGACACGAGCCGCAACCTGCATGGATTTCTCGGCGGCGACGTAGTGGAATGCCATGCGACCGAAATCGATCAGCCCAAAAAAGATCAGAAGGAAAAGCGGCAGTACGACAGCCAGTTCGACGAGGGTTGCGCCTTGCTCGTCCCGCAGAAAGCGACGGGTGTGCCGGTTCAGGCCGCGCGATATGGAGACCATGGCGCTCATGTTCCGAACACCCGGCTTTGATCGGAGACAGTCTTGGTCAGAGTACCGAGGCTCTGGCCGTTGAAAGAGAACACCCCGGCGAATGGGAAGGTAATGGTCATCGTTGCCGTCACCTGAACGACAGGGGCAGGCGACACGCGGTACGTCCCGGCGACGCAAGTCAGCGTCGGCAAGACCGAGTCGACCGTGATCTTGATCGGAAAGATGGAACCACCACCTGACTTTTGGCGCACGATGTCCTCCAGCGCGGCGGTATACGTGCCCACCGACCCGCCGGAGGAGCAGATATCGCCGGGCGCGATCCGGGCAAGATACCGCGCCGCGTCGCGTACGCCCGCATTGACGCTCTGGTACGACCACATCAGCCGCCCGCCCTCGATGATGACGGCAAAGACGAGCAGCAGCATCGGCAAAAGCATTGCAAACTCGACGAGCGCCGTGCCGGACTCATCCCCGAGAAACGTGCGAAAGCGGCTGGATTGGTGGCTCTTCTTCATGACGTTCACCGGTACAGTTGCACGACATCGCGGAATATCCCGCCCGTCGCGCCCGTTCCGGACCCGTTGCCACCCGCGCTGCCGACGACCTCGCCCCAGATATCCACGCGCGGCGGCGAGGCGCCGTCATCGCCCACCGGTTCGGTCAGGAAGATCTCGAAGAACTCCTCGACGGGAATACCGGAAGCGGCGCCGCTGATGCCATGGGCAGTGCAGTCGATCCCCGCCGCGATGACGACGCGGCGACCAGGATCGCTGCTTTGATTGTTGGAGCATTCCGGGCGCCCCGTCTCGGACAGACCCGACAGGATATCGACGCTTGACCCTGCACCGCCCGCGGCCGCAATCTCGGCGAGG
>JTFN01003198.1_pt1 | contig 15700 bp, 10 predicted proteins | sample 235401 | NCBI WGS metagenome assembly JTFN01 (sample SAMN03067589, study PRJNA260952) | activated sludge metagenome | biome: Sludge; feature: Wastewater; isolation source: CETP activated sludge from augmented bioreactor treating industrial... | place: India:Gujarat | collected 2013-04 | reverse complement strand
CAGTATCTACTACTCGTGATGCATTTTCTGTTGTTAATGTTCCATATGCTGAATTTATAGTGCTTTTGTCCATTGTATTAAATACTTCTGAACAACTAGTTAGGAGGAACAACATAGAACAAAAAAGTAAAAATAATAACTTTTTTTTCATGGTTTTACCCTCATCTTTGTATTAAACCGATTTATTAAACCGATTTAAATTAATTGTAGGACTGAATTTTTCAAGTGTCAAGAAATTTTATTGAAAAAGAAATATATATTCATCTATCACGTAAACTTACTTGACGGGGGTTTTTCACTCATGGTATATTAGGTGAACACATTTTTTTTAGATAGCTGTTTTATAGCTAAAAAAACACAAAGGAAATATATATGGTTATGAATTTTTTATTACAAGCGCAATCTAGTCAACAAGGTATGTTGATGACAATTCTACCTTTTTTGCTCATTTTTGTAATTTTCTACTTTTTTTTAATTCGTCCTCAGAATAAAAAACAAAAACAAACTGAAAAAATGATTTCAGCTATTAAAAAGGGTGATAAAATAACGACTATTGGCGGCATACATGGTGTTGTATCTTCTACTAAAGAAAAAACAATTATTGTAAAAGTAGACGACAATTGCAAGCTTGAATTTTCTCGAACAGCAGTTGCCTCTGTAGATAATCCAAAGAAAGAAACGGTAGAGAGTGTAGGCAAGAAAGCTAAACAAGCTAAAATCGATGAAACAACAAAAGACGTTGTAGACGAAACATAAAGAAGACAAAACTTCTAAATAATATAAAAAAAGAAATTTGGAGTAACCAATGGGTAAACGAAGTAGATTCGTTCTTATACTGGTGATTCTGGCTGTTTGTTTTGCATTTTTGTGGCCAACTATTAAGTGGTACTCAAATACTCCTAAAGAGGTGCAAGCATTAGCGTTGGGATCTTTAGATAAGATTAAGGATTATTCACAAGTTCAAGCTGCAGAAGACTTGAACTCATTAAAAGCAGTCTATAAGACTGACAAAACTGCTGTCCTTCCAGAAGAATACAGTTATTTGGCTAAAGAAGCTAAAGCTATTTATAAAGCTGCCAAAAGTGATGATTATTCATCACCTATGACTATTCGTGAGGTTCTAGTTGCGTTTTCTAGCGAAGATGAAGCGTTAGACGTTATAGAAAGTCAATATCGCAAAGAAATATTAGCTGCTAAAAGTACATACAATAGTGCGGTTAAACTTGGACTTGATTTATCCGGAGGTATGAGTGTTACTGTAAAAGCAGATCTTGATGCTGCTATTGCAAATCAAGAAGGATCTGCAGCTGTTGATAATATAGAACAGTTTAAATCAGATGCAATGACACAAGCTATAGATACACTAACAAGTCGTATAGATAAATTTGGGCTTACATCTCCTACTATTAGGCAACAAGGTGAGGATCATATCTATATAGAGCTTCCTGGTGCTGCTGAAACAGATAGCATAAACTCAATTATAATGGGTGCATCTGTTTTGACTTTTCGTCTTGTAGATGATGAAGCAACTACTAGTTTTAATAAATATTATTCAGCAAATCCTTCAACAACATTTACTGCTAGGGGTGAATTGCTTGATCCTTCAATTGTACCTGATGACTGTGAAGTTTTAGGACTTTATAAAAAAGACAATTATGGCTTGGATGAAAGAACAGGATATCTTGTTGTAAAAAAAGATATTGTTCTTGATGGTGAACATGTAAAATCTGCTAGTGTAGGTACTGACGGCATTACAGCTGAGCCACAAGTCAATCTTTCACTTGATAGTGAAGGTGCTGAAATTTTTGGTGATTTTACAGCTGCAAATGTAGGTAAATCGCTTGCGATTGTCTCTGATACAAAAATAAAATCATACGCACGTATTAATGAAGCTATTCCAGGTGGTCAAGTAGCTATTTCTGGGTTTGATCTTGACGAAGCTCAAAACTTACAAAAAGTCTTACAGACAGCTTGGCTTAGTGTTCCACTCTCTGTAGAGAGTCAACAAATTGTAGGTGCATCACTAGGTGAGCAATCTATTAATCAGGGTATTCGTGCTATTGTTTTAGGCCTTGTTTTAATTATGATTTTTATGCTGTTATGGTATCGAGGAGCTGGTATAAATGCTGTTGTTGCTCAGATACTTAACTTGTTTATAATGTTTAGTGTTCAATCAGCACTTAGTTTAACGTTAACCCTTTCTAGTATGGCAGGTATGATTCTTACTATTGGTATGGCAGTTGATGCTAACGTTGTTGTTTTTGAACGTATTCGTGATGAGCTTAGGTTAGGTAAAGGTCGTGCGGCTTCTATTGACGCCGGTTTTAATCATGCTTTTTGGGCAGTTATGGATTCAAATATAACAACATTTATTGCTGCTATATTCCTATCTCAACTTGGCTCCGGTTCAATACAAGGTTTTGCTGTAACGCTTGCAATTGGTGTTGTATCTTCTGTATTTACAGCGTTGTTTGTATCTAGACTTATATTTGATTTTGGAACACAACAGCTTAATCGTGAAAAAATAAGTATTGGCGGAGGGGTAAAAAAATAATGAAAAAGATTATACATTTTAGTAAATTATTTGTACCGTTCGCTATCATGAGTGTTGCAATAATACTGTTTGGTGTTTTTGGGCTTGTAACAAAAGGTTTTAATCTTGGTATTGATTTTCAAGCCGGTTTAATTCAAGAAGTAGCTATAGCTCCATCTGCTGTGGAATTAACCTATGATGGCTCAGCGACTGTTTCTGTACAATTACAGAATACAAGTATGTCTATTGTTGTTGCTGGGGTTGGAGCACAAAATGAGACTTTTGATTATCCTTATGTAACATATGATACGGTAGAAAAACTTGTTGATGGCATTAATACTATCGATGATGTAACTGCAGTCTTAAAAGCTGCTCCTCAAACGAGTACTGTTGGATTATTTGGTAATTCAGCTGTAAGTACGGTTCTTTCTGATATTCCGTATTATTTGCATTATAGTGGTAGTGATACTCCTAATATAACTATAGAACAGGTTCGATCTGCATTAGAAGGGACACTTGACGCAGTAGTTAAACAAACTGGTAAAGCTGAAGAGAATACTTTTCAGATTCGTGTTAGTGATGATGGAACTGATCCTGAAGTTTCTCACACTATTCAAAGATCTATCGCTAATTCTTTAGCCGATGCTTTTGGAGCTGATAATTATGCAATTATGCAAACAGATTTTATTGGGTCTTCATTTTCTTCAACCTTAGTTTCTTCTTCAGTTTTGTTAGTACTTGGTGCACTTGCTCTTATTTTGATTTATGCTTCAATACGATTTCATTGGGATTTTGCGTTAGGCGCAGTTCTAGCTGTTATTCATGATGCATTAATTATGATTACTTTTATTGTGTGGGCTCGTTTAGAGTTTAATTCAACAATGATTGCAGCTATACTAACAATTGTTGGTTATTCAATAAACGATACAATTGTTATATTTGACCGTGTTCGCGAAAATCAATCGCTATTAAAAGTTAATAAGTTTAGTAAATTAATTGATATATCAATGAGTGAAACTCTTACACGTACAATCATTACTTCTTTGACAACACTGTTGGCTGTTTTCTCGTTATATTTCTTTACTTCAGGAGATATGAAAGAATTCGCTCTCGCATTGATTGTTGGTATTGTGTCTGGTACCTATTCTACGATTTATATTGCAGGTGGTTTTACTACTTTATGCCGAAGAAATTGGAAGCCTTCAGATGAAGAGAAAGCTTCTCAGGTTAAAGTTGTTGAATATTAATATTTAAAATTTTATTAAAAAAATGCTCCGTTTTTACGGAGTATTTTTTTTGCTTTACGTACGAGTTAAAAACTGTTACATTATCGTATATGGCTGAGAGTGATTTAGATTATCTAATACAACATAGTGGACTTATAAAGGTTCCTTCTGACAAGAAAACTTCAAACATCAAAGAAAAAAATAATTTTCGCAAAGTTGCAAAATTTCTTGTTCTTCTAGGTGTAGATGAAGCAGCGAAAATACTGAAACACCTTGAACCCGAAGAAATTGAAAAAATCGTACCCGAGATTGCTTCAATTCGGAGCGTACCTGATGATGAGGCAACTACGATTTTTGCAGAATTTAAAGCCCTTACCAAACAACAAAAAAATAAGGGTGGGGTTAATACTGCTCGTAGTATTTTAGAAAAGGCTTTTGGATCAGTAAAAGCTGAACAGATGATTCAAGAAAGTGTTCCATATTCTAATGGGGAACCGTTTAGCTATTTAAAAGATATCGATGGTGAGCAATTATGGTTGTTGCTAAAAGATGAAGGAACTCCAGTTAGAGCTTTAGTGCTTTCAAAAGTACAGCCGACTATGGCAGCTGAAAGCATAAAAAAAATGAATAAGGATGATCAAAAAGAATTATTGATTCGTATGGCTCACATGAAGAGTATGGATGCTGATGTAATTCGTCGAGTTAATCTATCTATGCACGAAAAATTACAATCCCTAAATACAACAAAATCAAATCAGGTTGATGGGCGAGGAGCTCTTGCAGAAATCCTAAAAAAAATGCCTGTTGCTGATGAAAATTCCATTCTTGGAATACTTGGGGCAAAGGATCCAGAACTTGAGAGAAATTTACGAGATAAATTATTTACACTTGATGATGTTCTTGAAAGTGATGATAGATTTTTGCAAAAGAAGCTCCATTCTATGGAAGATGTTGATATAGCTTTTCTTATAGCTGGTAAAAAAGAACAGTTTCGTTCAAAAATTCTTAAAAATGTATCTAAAACTCGTGGTGATGTTATTTTAGAAGAAGAACAGCTTAAAAAACCCATGTTAAAATCTGATGTAGAAAAAATTACGAATAAATTTGTGAATGAACTTCGTGTGGCTTGGGAAGAGGGCAAACTTATTTTAAAATCTGACGACGCTATTTATGTTTAGGATTTAATAACATATAATTAAATTTTTATTGTCAATGTATAGTTAAAACCAGTATATTTATAATATGCTAAAAATTAATGACATTTATCAAGGGTGGAAAGTACTTGATATCAAAATTCTTTCCGATTATAAGTCTACTGGAATATGGCTTCGTCACATTAGTTCAAATATGGAAATCTTTCATTTATTGAATGATGAAGAAGAAAATTTGTTTTCTTTTGGTTTTAAAACTTTACCTAAAGATTCTACTGGTATACCACATATTATTGAACATTCTGTTTTGGCTGGTTCTAAGCATTATCCACTTAAAGATCCCTTTATACAATTATGTAATCAGAGTGTAAAAACCTTTTTAAATGCTATGACATATCCTGATAAAACTGTGTATCCTGCTTCTTCTATTTCTGAAGCAGATTATTTTAATCTTATGGCCGTCTATGGTGATGCTGTTTTTTTCCCTCTACTTACTAAAAACACTTTTGAACAAGAAGGTTATCATGTAGAGATAGATGATAAGAACAAATTATCGATTCAAGGTGTTGTTTATAATGAGATGAAAGGAGCTTTTTCTGAGTTTAATAGTGTTGTTTTTAGTGAAGTTAATAAGACTCTCTGGCCCAATACTGTTTATGCTGTCGAATCAGGTGGGGATCCAGCAAACATTCCTCAGTTAACATATGACGATTTTAAAACATTCCATAAAAAATACTATTCTCCTTCTAATTGTCGTCTGTTTTTATATGGAAATATTTCTACCGAGAAACAAATTGATTTTATAAATCAAAAATTTTTAAATGAGTTTTTAACCAATAACGTTAATTTAGATGATGTAGATAATTTAAAGGAAACAACGAGAAATGAAGTTTCTTATAATTTAAAACCTATTAAACAAACAGTCTATTCTACAGTAAAAGGTCCTTCAGGAGAGAATGATAAAGGGGCTTGCGTTGTGATAAGCTGGCATTTGGGGGATACTTCTGACACTGTAAATGTAATGCAGTCAACCTTTCTTGCAGAGTTACTTATGGGAAACGATTCTTCTCCCCTTGCAAAAGCTCTTATTGATTCAAAACTTGGTGATGATATTTTTCCTTGGCGATCCTGCGATTTAGATGAAAAATGGATTTGTATGGGGGTTGGATTACGTGGTGTAAAAATTGAAAATACCAAAAAAATCGAAAAAATTGTTTTTGAAACACTCTCTAAGTTGGTTACTGATGGTATTCCAGAAGAGTTTATTGATTCTACAATCATGGCTGTAGATTTTGAACATCGTGAAGTGACGCGTTCTTATGGACCGTATGCTCTTCAATTAATGGATAAAGTTTATCGTGGGTGGATGAATGGGGTAGATCCTTTTTCGTCTCTGTTTACACGGGAAGCTTTTGAGCAGATAAAACAAAATCTAAAAAAAGATTCTAAGTATATTCAAAATCTTATAAAAAAAATGCTTATTGAAAACAAACACCGCGCTTGCATTACAGTAATTCCTGATAAATCTTATACAGATGAAATGAATGCTAAAGAACAAAAAAACATTGATTCTTTAATTTCAAATATGAGTGAGGTTGATAAGACGACTTATTTTGAAAAAGTGCGCAAAAATCAAAAAAAATTAAAAGATGCACAATTAAAGGAAGAAAGTGAAGAGAATCGCTTATTAATACCTCATTTATATCCAAGTCAATTAAAATCTACTGTAGATACTATCACAACTACTCAAACTAAAATTGGGGACGTTCCTTTAATCGTACACAATCAGGCTACAAATGGGATTGTGTATGTAACAGTTGCTGTTCCGGTTGATGTATTAGAAGTTAAAGACTATCCCTATTTACCATTATATTCGTTTTTACTTACGAATACAGGATGTAATGGTAAAACCTGGGCAGAAACAGAGGCTAGTTCTGCACGAGTCTTGGGTGGTTTAAGTGCAAAACCGTTTGTAGCTTCTATAGCGCCAACCCCAAATGCAATAGAACTTTCTCATGGTAAAAACAAAGATATCATGGGAAGACACTGGATTTTTGTGAACTTAAAAATGCTTGAAGAAAAATCAGAAGACGCTTTACAAGTTTTATTCGATTTTTTGGATACGGCTGATTTTACAGATATTACACGCTTAAAGGATATTTTACTAAAGTTAAGAAACTCTTTAGATAATTCTGTTGTTCCTGCAGGTCATCAGTTTGTTCTATCTCGGACGGGATGTACTTCAAGTCGTACAAAAGCTGTCGATGAAATTTGGAATGGGCTGTCACAATTGCTATTTTTACATACATTAGCCGATTCCGATTTAAGAGAAGTAGCTGTGCGTTTGCAAAGTATTCAAAAAAAATTACAAAATTCTGGAATGCTATTAAATATAACTGCTGATGATTCAGGTTTAACAACAGTGCAACCTTTCTTAGAACATTTTCTTAAAGGGCGAAAAGCTCCAATTTTAGCGAAAAAACATTCTGATCAAGATTTTTATGCTCTGACCTTTATAAAGGGTATAACCCAAGAGAGTACAGGTTCTTTTTCATCTGTTTCTTATACACCACGTTATATCGTTCCTTCTCAAGTAGGGTTTGCTGCTTCGTGTTTACCAGCCTCTGCATATAACACAAAAGAGTCAATTGGTGAAAATTTATTAGCTCATTGGTTAAGTAATACTGTTTTGTATGAAAAAATACGCACAGTAGGAGGCGCATATGGGGCTGGAGCGGGGGCTGATTCTTTTAATCAGATATTTACGTTTTATACATATCGAGATCCAGATCCTGATAAATCAATCAACGTTTTTTTAAAAAGCCTAGATGAAGCAATCCAAGCTAAACTTGATAAAACAGAAATGGAAAGAATAATTACTGGTTGTTATAGCAAACTTGTACAACCAAGATCTCCTTCTGCAAATGGGTTTACTGGTTTTATTAGACTGCTATACGGAATTTCAGATGAGGACAGACAGCAAAATCTTAAAACCATTTTGTCTGCAACGGCCGATGATTTGCATTTAGCTGCACAAAGAATAAAATTAAAATCTAATGCAGTGCAATCGGCGATAATTTCAGGGAAAAATCTAAGTTATACTGGAAATAATATAATTTTGCCTGTATAATAAATATATCATTGATTTTGTTTTTACAAGGATAGATATTATGAATAAAAAAATTAAAGATACAGCAGTTCTTATGCGACAACTTGTTTCTGATATTCAAGGGGCTCCATATCCTGGTGATATAAGTAATGAACTTTATAAGATCTGGTATGAACATATTCAACGAGATGCAATTGCGGCTCTTGGGTATATAGATGAAAATTTCCCAATTGATTGCTCTACAGATATTGATAATACAATTAAAAAGGCATTCTAATAATGCCTTTAACACATAGATTAATTCGCAAAAATAGAGCTATGCTGTCTGGTAGTCAGAAACGCAATGGTTATATGACTTGGTGGCATTCTTTTACAGGTAAAAATACTGTAACTGGTGAAATTAAGTCTTTTTTTGTTGAAATTTATATTATTAATCCAATGCGTTCACCTAAAACTGTGGTCTATGGCCAATTGTATAGTCAAAAAACGAAAGAACATATGCCTTCTTATATAGTTGTGAAGGCTGGGGCGTGGGGTAAAAATGCAAAACAAATTCATAATTTTTATACATGTTCAAAATTAGAAAAAAATAACAAAATTTTAGATCTTAACATTGGTACAATTCATGTATCAGAAACTGAACTTTCTGGTTCGGTTAAAATGGACTATAAAATAGCTAAATTGCATCCTGAACTCATGAGCGATGGTGGCAATATGTCATGGAAACTCACAATGAGTAAAAAATTACCGTATGACATGGGTTTTAGAACATCTGCATTAGTTAGTAAATTAAATATATTTGAAATGTACTCTCATGTACAAGGAATTGAAACTTTATTTGATGGAGTTGTTGCTTTAGATGGTCAAACATATAGAGTCACATCAAATAAGTCATTTGGCTATACAGATAAAAAATGGGGAACAGATTTTGCAAATCCTTGGCTTTGGCTTACATCAAATAATATTGTTAGTGAAATAACAGGTAAAAAACTTCCAAATACTTGTTTTGATATAGGCACCGTTTGTCCTAAGATTTTTAGTATTCCTTTAAAACAGAGTTTATTTGCATGTTTTTATTATGAGGGAATTAAATATACTTTTAATTTTTCGAAATTAAAAAAGCAATGTAAATTAACATATGAAATTAGAGAAAATTCAGAAGTCATACATTGGCTTTTATCATGCTCAAACACTAAATATCTGTTAGATATAGATATTTTTTGCAAAAAAGAAGAAATGCTTTTTATGAATTATGAGGCTCCGAGTGGAGAAAAACTTCATAATCATTTATGGAGTGGTGGAACCGGATATGGAGAACTTAAATTTTTTATTCATAAAGGCAAAGATTTAGAACAAGTAGAATATGCTAAAATTTATAATTGTGGTTGCCAATATGGTGAGTTTGATCAAATATAATAAATGCTAAAAATGCTTATGTAACGAGGTACCTCAGTTACATAAGCTTATACTTTTATGTATTTTTTAGTATTCTAATCATACCATCTTTTTTAGGATTAGTAGTAAATCCATTATCAGTATATAATTCGTAAGAGGCGCCTTCTCCGAGTATTTCTAATTTTGAATAGTCCAGTTTATCTGTGCAATTACAAATTGGGGCGAGAGGGATAATGGCGTTTCCTTTGATAAAGAATACAACTTGGTTAAGATCACATTCTATATAATTATCTCCTTTTGTAAGAGATTTTGTAGAAAGTATTTCTCCATCTTGCCAAACTATTTTTGTCATGTTCTCTGGTAAATATACATATCTTCCTCGAGTATTTTGAGTGTATATCGGAGCTATCATAATTTCATTACCAAGCATTAGTTGATCTTCAATCTCAAGAACTCTAAAATCTTTTGGATAGTCAAATGTTAAAGGACGAAACATCATTGTATTGTTAAGAGCTGCCTTCATGTATTCAGAATAAAGATATGGGATAAGTCTGTAACGCAGTTGTACAATGCTTTTAAAATCATTTGTTTGTTCAAATTGGTAACATTCTTGTTCTCGAGTGCCTAAAGCAGAATGATTTCTAAATAACGGTGTAAAAATACTTAACGCATACCATCGTAAAAGAAGGTCCCTAGTAGTGTTTCCTCCAAACCCTCCTGTGTCTGCTCCTGTGTATAGGAAACCACACATGTTTAGTGAAGGAAGCATTTTTAAATTTAATAAAATATGTTGCCACCATGATTGATTATCTCCCATCCAAATTCCACCGTAGCGGTGCATACCAATATAACTAGATCTAGAAAACATTAATAATCGTTTATCTGGTGATATTGTCTTAAATGCTTCTCCTGCTGCACGGGTCATGTTATAACCAAAAAGGTTATGTAATTTATCATGACAAATAATCCCTTGTGTTGTTTTATGATAAAACCGTTTATAGTCTTTTTCATTGTTAGATATGCTATGCATTAGCGATCGAGTTTGAAAAAATGATTTAATATCTAAATTTTCCTTTTCACATTCTTTTAGTTTTGTGAATGTTTCTGAAAGACCTTCTTCGCTATAAAAAATAGCAGGTTCGTTCATATCATTCCAAAAGCCTTCAATGCCTTCATCTGTAAGTATTTTGTATTTACTTCCAAACCAAGAGCGAACTTCGGGATTTAAAAAGTCGGGAAAGTGTGTTTTTCCAGGCCAGACACCAGCAACAAAATTTGTCCCATCTTTTCTTTTACAAAAGAAATCATGAGTTTTCCCTTCTTCATAAATATCATAATTTTCTTCTATTTTTACACCAGCATCAATAATTGGTACAAGTCTAACCCCATCTTTTTTTAGTTCGAGAACAAGATCTTTTAAACTTGGAAATTTTTGAGTATCAATTGTAAAGTCTTTGTAATTAACCATGTAATCGATATCTAGATAAATAGAATCGAGTGGAATACCGGCTTGTTTATATTTTTGATACACTGTTCTAATGTCATTAGCATTTTTATATCCCCACCGACTTTGGCCCATTCCAAAAGCCCAACGGGGAGGAAGATAACTTTGTCCAATGAGAGCACGAAACTGTGTAATAATGTTTGTAAGAGGAGAGCTGTTATCAGGAGTTATTTCATACACATATAAGTTATTATCTTCAATTTGTATTTTGAGTTCGTTAGTTTTTGTATACCCAATATCAAAAGTAACTTTTCCTGGATAATCGAAAAAAAGTGCAAATGTAGAATCCGGTGTTTCTGGATGATAGATCATAATAAAGTTATGAGCTCCATAAAGAGATTCTTTATTTTCTGTATGAACAGGATCATCTGTGCACCAACTTTTATAAATCCACCCTCGTTTATTAATGCCACGGTTAGCCTCGCCTAGTCCATATACAATGTCTGTGTCTTTGAGAGTGTAAGTCCATGTAAAAGAGTGTGATTTATCTTCTGTTAGAATAATTTTTGTTGTTCCATTTACTATTGTCTGAGTAGGATATTTATTACTCTGTAATTTTTTTACTACGGCATCCGTTTCAAATGGGGCTCCAAATTGGTATTTTTGTATCATAAAAACTCCTTAAAAATCTAGTATGCATTATATTTTATCTTTCTTATTATAGCTATAGTATTGTTGTATAGAAGTTTTGTCTTGTGTTATTATAGAAGAATATATAACAATATTCACTTTTTGTGAGGGGCAATAGATGCTTGATGTCAGATATAATGAGAGAAGAAAAAGAGGAACCGATGCCTTTCCGATTGCTTATTATCATGAATTTACTTCTAAGGCGGGGTATTTTTTACCTTTACATTGGCATATTGAGCATGAAATTTTGCATGTATTAAAAGGCATATACCCATTGTTTATTGATGGAAAGGAATATGAACTACAGCCTGGAGATGTTTGTTTTATTCAGAATGGTATACTTCATGGAGATGGTAGTAAAAAACCGGATTGTGAATATGAATCTGTCGTTTTTGATCTAAATATTATTAGAAATCGAGCCTTTGATAACGATGAGTTCTTAATGAAAATGGAAAAACATATAATTAGAGTAAAACCTTTTGTTAATGAAAATTCGACTGATAAATTATATGTTGCGGATGTTATGCCTGTTTTTAAGTATATGCGGGAGCAAAGTCCTGGTTTTAAATTTGAAGTATGTGGTTCTCTTATGCGGTTTTTTGCGCGGATTCAACGTGATCATTTATATTCTGAAATACCAGTAAGTTCTACTTCTAGCTTATATGTACGCTCTCATAGGCGAATTGACCAATTAGAACGTGTTTTTGAATTTATTAAGCAAAATTACAATACAAAGTTTACTCTAACAGAATTATCTGGTGTAGCAGGAATGTCCCCTAAATATTTTTGTAAAGTATTTAAGTCAATGACAAACCATTCTCCTATGGAGTATGTGAATGTTTATCGTATAGAGCAAGCCAGTTATTATATAAAAAAAGAAGAAACCTCTATTATCGAGATTGCTATGGCATGTGGCTTTAATGATTTTAGTTACTTTATTAAAATTTTTAAAAAATACCGAGGAATTACGCCTTATCAATATAGAAAACAAGCGTAAATCTGTTTATATGATGCCTGCAAAAAAAGTTTCTAAATTGGCATTAAAAGATAGTGTCGATTTTTTTAGTTCATGTAAGAAAGTATTATCTTCTAGTTTTCCTAGAACAGCATCCATCTCGGCCTTGTTTTCAAAAGTTATTGTTCTAAAATAGTCAGTGTAATCTTTTTGTCGTGATGAAATTGAATTATTATACATATAATTAGAAACCTCAAGAACGTCAGCTTTTATGTCTTTAAAAATTTCTTTATCAAATTCTTCTATTGGCTGTGAATATAAAAATTCTAATAGGTATAAAGCGTAACGGACTTTATATTCTGCATAATGGCTTTCACAAAAATCGTAAAAAGCATGAACTTCTTGCCAATTATTAATTTTTTTCGATTTTATATCCTTTGATAAACGCTCTAAGAGTTCTTGAGGAATAATTTGTCCTCCAACATTTTCCCATTTAGTGTAAAGATGTATTTTTTTTACTGCTGTAATCATTTTAGTTGTACAACGGGTAATTTTTTCTCTCTTACAAAATTCAATAATTGATCTAACTGCAAAATACTTTACAATTTTGCGATATTCTTTGTATCCTTTTGCTGCTTTTATTATAATAGCACCATGTTTTTTCATTGAACTTCCATCATAAAGAGTTAGGTCTTCTTTTGGATGTTGATGTAAGTAATCTTTAGCGCATTGATAGACTTCAGTGTTGCAATGAGAAAATTCTGGATGGTGTTCTTTTAACCAACAGGAAGTGAGCGTAATTATTCTATCAAGAGAATAAAGAATTTCTTGAATTGTATCTGGTGCTAAAGGGTCTGTTTCTATGTGTTGTGATTTTATAACTCTTTTATCTCGTTTTATAAATTTAGAATTATTTCGAACAATAGCAAACATATTATATTGAAACCAATATGCTGGCAGAATAGTAACTGCTTTATCTTTTCCATTTGTAGCTATGAGACTAAAAGGATATGTAATATTTAATTCATACGGGTACGAGCCTTTTGCAATGAGAGAAAAAGAAGCGAATTTGCAATTATGCTTAAAATCTGAACAAAGCCCAGGCCAAAAACCTCGTTTTGCTAATATTTCACCATCTGGACTCCTACTATTATGATTAGATCCAATTGTAGCCCCAGAAGCTATATTAGATTGCCCGCCAATTGTAGATGCAATAAGAAATGATGAATTGTGATGCTGTTCATGGAACGGGAAAATAAGGTTATTTAAAAGCTCACAGCATGAAACTGTTGAATTATCACCTAAAACAGTATTTAACAAGCGAGCTCCATATTTAATTTGACAATTTTTGCCAAGAATAAAACGTACAGCAACTGTTTGGTAAAATGCTTTTGAACCGTATCCCATAATGCCATTTACCATTTCAACACCTTCTCCAATTTGAGATGGAGAGTCTTCGTTAGATAAAACAGTAATATTTTTAAGCTTAAAAGCTCCTTTTATATATGCACACGAACCAATTTTGGCATCTTTAATGAGGCTCGTGTTCTTTATAACTGCATCATCAAATACAATTCCACTTGTTTTGGTTATTTTATCATTTCCAAATTCAGCTAACTCAATAAATCTTTTTTGGAGTTCTGTATCTGAACGGTTTCTGCTCCAAATATAGGCATCAGCAGGTATCATATCCTCAAAGGGAAGTACTTTTCTTTTCCCATTTTCATTACCAATTTCTATCCAAATACGATTTTTTTCTGGTTCATCTGCTTTAAGCCATCCATTTCCAAATTTTGAGTGTGAAGTACAACTCATCTCTTGAATGTTAAATAGAATGACTCGATTACCAATACGATAATTAGCAAGATAATGAACGTCACGAATACATACATCATTTCCAATAACACAACATACAATAAACGAATTATATATTCCCGTTTCAAGCACAAGGTCGTGATATTGTAATGTTGCATGGCTCAAGTTTCCTATGACGCTTTCTCCTACAAAACGTGTTTGCCAAATTCTATTAGGATCAAAAATATCTGTTACAAATAAATTACTCCAATCTTTTTGAGTCGAACTATTGTGATTTGCTTCTAGTATTTTAATTTCTTGTGCGTTAGGATGACGGAACCCTTTTTTGTCATTTTCTGAAGGAAAGTATCTATTATAACTTGCTTGTAGTGCTGGTATTGTATCTGAATGAGGTTCTCTTGCAATATATTGAACTTTTGACATAATAAATCTCTCCGTAATATACTATATAGATAACTACTACTATATCATAAAAGTTGATTATTAGCCAAACTTAAAGGTAGTTTATAAAAATACTACTTTTATAAGATATGGGCGTATGTTGATGATTATGGTATACTTTGGCGTATGAAAAATACTTGTTGGTATAAATATATCTTTTTTTTTATTAGCTTCATAGTATGTATTCCCGCTTTTTCCGAGAATATATTAACTAGAGAAGGCTTTTATGCATATAAATTAGATAATGGACTAGAATTGTATGTTCAAGAGGATTTTTCTTCTGCCTTAGTTCATATGACATATGCTGCTAAGGCTGGTGTGTCTTCTCAGTTACCTAGTACGGTTGGTTTCTTTAAATTATATTCAAAACTTTTCTGGCAAAATAACGATATTCCTTTACAAGATTTTGTTGATTGTGGTTGTAGTGATTTTATAGCAAATTGTACTGCGGACTGTTCACTGTATTCTCTTTCTATGTCTTTACTTAGTTGGCAAAAGGGATTGGAACTTTTTAGTAAAAACATACGGAATCCTTCATTTTCTAACACTTCTATTTCTATAGAAAAAGAAGCTATGAGCAATGATATGATTTCGTTTTTTAACTCGAGCTCTGGCTTTATAAATAGTGCAATTGATTCACGTATTTTTTCTCATTCTCCTTGGAAACATGACAGTAGCTTTTATCCAGAAATGTTTGTAAACATGAAAACTGAAGATTGTGCGATGCGATTACAATTAATTTCAGATTTGTATTACACACCAAATAATTCTGCATTATTTGTTACAGGTCCAGTTTCGGCTGAATCTGTCGCAGAAACTGTTAAAAAATTGTTTTCTTCTTGGAAAAGAGGAGTTTATTCTATAAGTTCAGAAAAAAATTCTGAATTGCCAGATTCTCGTCGTTTTGTTCTTGTGTCAGATAATTTTTCTAGTTCTATGAA
>JTFN01003296.1_pt1 | contig 15914 bp, 12 predicted proteins | sample 235401 | NCBI WGS metagenome assembly JTFN01 (sample SAMN03067589, study PRJNA260952) | activated sludge metagenome | biome: Sludge; feature: Wastewater; isolation source: CETP activated sludge from augmented bioreactor treating industrial... | place: India:Gujarat | collected 2013-04 | reverse complement strand
AAGTTTGTCATGCAGAGACATGCTGCTTTGGCAAACTTGACGCGAATGAGTTTGTCTCATTCGCCCTGATATGCTTGATATGTTTGGCCACTGCAAGTTTGTGGATACAAACTTGACGTGAATGAGTTTGTCTCATTCGCCCTGATATGCTTGATATGTTTGGCCACTGCAAGTTTGTGGATACAAACTTGACGTGAATGAGTTTGTCTCATTCGCCCGGATACCCCATGTGTTTATCATCAATTGTGTCGAGCATGTCTTTCCAGTGTTTTATGTGAAATTGTGCGGTTTCAAGGTTCATATCTTGGTAATTGCCACACCCTTTTGCTGTTGCTCCAGGGATAGGACCTTTAAAATCATTAATGAAATCACACATTTTTTTTAGTAATTCAATTATGTCTTTGCTTTCGTAGTTTCCTGCAAGTATAAGATAAAAGCCTGTTCTGCATCCCATTGGGCCAAAATAAATTATTTTGTCTGCCCATTTTGAATCATTGCGTAAAAAAGTGGCGCCTAAATGCTCAATTGCATGAATAGGGGCATTTTCCAAAGCAGGTTCAATATTAGGGCGAGTAAAACGTAAATCGAAAGTTGTAAGGGTTTCGCTTCCAATCGAGTCTTTGCGCGAAACATATACTCCAGGTAATAATTTTGTATGGTCAATAGTAAAACTTGCAATATCCTTCATAGACTTCTCCTATAGCTTGTGTATTTAAATGTATAAGACAATAGTAATTTTATATCATTTTCATTACAAGGTTTTTTGCACTTTTCATGTCAATCCCGCTAATATCTTTTAGTTTTGGCATAATATTGCGAAGAGTGCGATCGTCAGCAGGTAAACTTTCAACTATTTTTTTTACAGCAATTTCTGTTTCTTCTGGAGAAAGAGCTTTAGGAATAAATTCTTGTAATATTTTTTGTTCTGCTTCAAGTTCTGTTGTATCAGCATTTCCTTTTTTGTATTCTTCAATCGTCACAGAATTTTGATCGTACATTTTTTTTGTAGCTTTTTCGATATCGGCTTGTGTCTCTTCTCTATCAAGTTCTCTAATATTTTTTTGCACAGCATCAACAATTAAGCCATATATTTTTGCACGTACAGGTTCTGTTTTGCGACATTTCATTCTTGCTCTAAACATTTCTTTTGTGGTCATCATAATTTTTATCTCCTAATTTGTGAATATACTTTTAATGCAAGGTAACTTTCCAAACTTTATGTGAATAGTTAAACCCTTTTACAGAACTATAAAACTTTGGCTCTCTCTGTGCAAGTCAAACAAAAAATCTGAAAAAATTACTTTTGCTTTTACAACTTGACAATTTTCGTGTTTTTGTCGATAATAAAACAAAATCAGATAAAAATTTGTAAATATATGGAGATATAATATGGTTATAAAACCAATGGTTAGAAGCAATATTTGCTTGAATGCACATCCTGCAGGATGTAAAAAAGAAGTTGAAGATCAAATTGCATATACTAAAAAACGTGCTCAAGAACGAAAAGCTGGCAAAATTGCAGAAGCTGGTGTTAAAAATGCAGGTCCTAAGAATGTATTAGTTGTTGGATGTTCAACGGGATATGGTTTGGCTACTCGTATTGCAGCAGGTTTTGGATATGGAGCTAAAACAGTAGGTGTTTCGTTTGAAAAAGCCCCAAAAGAAAAACGACCTGGAACTCCTGGTTGGTATAACAACCGTACCTTTGATGCCATTGCAAAAAAAGATGGTATTTTTTCAACCACACTGGAAGGGGATGCATTTGGTGATGCAATGAAACAAGATATTATTAAAATTGCAAACGATAATGATATAAAATTTGATGTTGTTATTTATAGCTTGGCTTCACCTGTTAGAGTAGATCCAGAAACCGGTGTTATGTATAAATCGGTTTTAAAACCTTTTGGAAAAACATTTAGTGGTACTACAATGGATCCTTTTACTGGAGAATTAAGCACTATTTCTGCAGAACCGGCAAATGAAGATGAGGCTGCTCAAACAGTAAAAGTTATGGGTGGTGAAGATTGGGAGCGTTGGATTTCTCAACTTTCTAAGGCTGGAGTTCTTACAGACGATTGTACAACAGTTGCATATAGTTATATAGGTCCTGAAGCAACTCAGGCTTTGTATCGAAAAGGTACAATTGGTAAAGCAAAAGAACACTTAGAAGCAACTGCAAATAAAATGAATAAGGCTGATTTTTTTAGTGGAAAAGCCTTTGTTTCTGTAAATAAAGCTGTTGTTACTCGATCTAGTGCAGTTATACCTGTAATTCCACTTTATATTACAAGTCTATTTAAAATCATGAAAGAGGAAGGAACTCATGAAGGTTGTATCGAACAAATGAACAGACTCATGGATTCTAAACTTTACAGAGATGACAATACAATTCCGGTAGATGAAAACAATAGAATTAGACTTGATGATTGGGAAATGAATCCTGAAGTTCAAGCAAAAGTAGATGCATTAATGCCTAAAGTTACGAGTGAAAACAGTAAAGATATTGTTGATCTTGAAGGTTTTAGACATGATTTCTTAGCTACAAGTGGTTTTGATATTGCAGGTGTTGATTACGATGCAGATGTTGCTCGTTGTGACGAATTTTAATCAAAATTTAACATAAATCTTACATAGAGCAAATATATGTAACGTATATTTGCTCTATGAGTAATTTAATAAACTGTTTTAGTGCCAAAAACTTACATTTTTATTATGGTGCCCACCATGCACTAAGCAATGTAAATATGGACGTACAAGATAATACTGTTACTGCATTAATTGGTCCATCGGGGTGTGGTAAATCAACCTTTTTACGCACTCTCAATCGTATGAACGATATAATCCCCCAAACAAAAGTGGATGGTACAATTCTTTATCGTGGTCAAGATATATATTCTGAATGTGATGTATTAGACCTGCGTAAAAAAGTAGGAATGGTATTTCAAAAACCAAATCCTTTTCCCATGAGTATATATGATAATATTGCCTATGGACCTAAATTGCATCGAAGACCAAGTAAACAAGAAATGGATAATTTAGTTGAACGGTGTTTAGTTGATGCAGGTTTATGGGAAGAAGTAAAAGATCGTTTACATAAAAGTGCTCTTGGCCTTTCTGGTGGGCAACAGCAACGGTTATGTATTGCTCGAACCTTAGCTGTAGAGCCTGATGTTATTTTAATGGATGAACCAACTTCTGCTCTCGATCCTGTCTCGACAAATCATATCGAAGAACTTTGTTTTAACTTAAAAGAACGCCTTACTATTATTATTGTAACTCATAACATGCAACAAGCTGCTCGAATCTCAGATTACACCGGTTTTTTTATGGTAAATAATGACAAGTGTGGTGAACTTGTTGAGTTTGGAAAAACGAGTGATGTTTTTTATAAACCTCAAAATGAAAAAACTGAAGCGTATATTAGTGGCCGTTTTGGTTAAATAAGGAGAAAAAATGACAGGGAAAACGATATTTGATTCGAAATTAGAAGCTTATTATCAAGATGCAATTTATTTTGGAACCCTCATTGAAGAATATTTTAATAATTGTATACAGGCTTTTGTTACGCAAGATGTAAAACAAGCTAAAGAGTTGATAAAAGCAGATAAAAAAAATGATGAAATGCAATTAGCACTAGAAGAGAAAAGTATCCGTCTTTTGGCATTACAATCTCCGGTGGCGAGTGATTTACGTAAAATAGTAACTTCTATAAAAATATTTGCCAATCTGGAACGTATTGGAGATTATGCAAAGCATTTGGCAAAGTTGACCGTAAAAACGAACCGTGCATTGTTTCCAGAATTTGTTGAACCAGTTGCTTCTATGGCACAGCAAGCTTCTGCGATGATTAGAGATTCAATAACGGCATACATTAATGATGATGAAATCTTAGCTCTTGATACGGCAAAAAAAGATAATGAAATTGATAAATTAAAAAAAAGTATTATTGCAAAACTTATTATGCTGCAACCAAAAAACGATGTTGAAATGAAACAAGTCTACCGCTATATTTCTATTGCAAAGGATCTTGAACGTCTTGGCGATCATATAACTACAATTTGTGAATGGGTAGTTTTTGCTTCTAGGGGAGAGATTCTTGATCTTGGGCATCTTGTTAATTCGGATGAAGAAGAGGTAACCTAACAGGGGAAAAAGCAAGATTATATTTATTGACATTCAAAATTCTATTTGTTATTATTTGTCCATTAAACAACTTGTTTGTTTAGAATATTTACGGACAATAGCGCAGTTGGTTAGCGTACAAGTCTGGGGGACTTGGGGTCCCGGATTCGAATTCCGGTTGTCCGAATAGTTTATAATCCTACCTTCAAGTTGTTGAAAATTTGAAAGTAGGGAACCCCGTATCAATTCAAACAATAATCAAATCACGTAATTCTCCTCATCATATTACTAGTAATTGCGCTGTTTGTCATCGAAAAAAATTATACGTGATAGATCTTTTCTAAAATATAACTAGACTTTCTTCAATTCTGTTTTTCCTTTCATTTCCAATATCGCTAAAATAATCAATACTCAGGGGTAACCTTGGTTATTTTTGAGGTAACCATGGTTACTTCGTACCTTAAACTCTAGCTCTCTGAGTCTTTCTCGTTTATACTTTTTGTGAGAGAAAAAGCAAAGAGGAGTTATTATGAAAAGGAAATGTATTGTATGGATTGTAGTAGTATTTTGTATTATTGCTACATCATGTTCTAATGTTTCGACAGAAGCCGAAAAAAAACATTAGAAGTGGGACAGATTCAATTGTTTTTAATGCAGACTCAGGTGAAGTTGAATATCGATTTACGACAGATACGAGTGCGATGGCAGATCTTGCATTTTTATCAGACCAAACAGCGCTTACCCGTATGAATTTAGAATCAATAAAAACGCAATGTACAAAACTTGCTTTTGATGTAGATGATTCAAGTAATGGAGCATTACAAATTAGTTTACCGTCTAATCTATTTGAAGAAAGTGACGGAATTACTAGACAATCAACAACAGTTTTATTCGATACTACAACAGAAACATTAAACAAAGTCGAAATAGTAACGGTAGATACCGATATGACGGAAGTAACAACCTCAACGTACCCTGTATATGATGATAGTACCGGAACACCTATAAAAGTAGGACTTGTAACAGAAGTCGTATCAAAAGCAACAAAAATGATAGATGGTATTAATCCTGATGAAATGGAATGGTTTGAATCGCCAGAAGATATACCTGAAATGTCAGACAGTGAATACGAAGAATTAAAAGCTAGTGGCTGTATCGAAGAAATATCAGATATGACATTTGGTAATCCAGCAGATCCCAGTTACACAGAAACAATAGCAGAAGTATATGAAGACGTAAAAATAAATGCTGTTTCTGATGAAACTTTTAAGCTATTAATAGAGGAATAGAATATGAATAAAAAGAGAATTGCAGTAGTAATACTGTGTTTTGTAGTAAGTGTTTTTTGTCTAACGATATCTAGTTGTGGTGACCGTTTTGGAACTAATATGTATGCAACCTGTTATGTGGTAGTTCCTAAAGAATATACAAAGTTGGTTTGCACTACAACAAGAAATGTTGATTCTGATTATTTAGATGAAGAATTAATGCCTTGTAAATTTTCAGAAGTAGCGGGGTATGATTTAGAAAAAACTCTTACTGAAGCGTATCCAGAAGATGAAAATAATATATTTTATTTTTGGACAACTGAACAAAGTTTTTCGTCAACAGAAACGTATGTATTAGATTTGGATTATCAATTTTATGATGAGAACGATGTAGTTACTGAATGTTCTCAAAATATAGTGATTCCATTGGGTAGAGAAAGTTTAGAAAAAACTCTTCCATCGGAAATGGCAGAGGGTATAATTCATATTGAGTATAATTATTCGCAAACAATATAAAAGGAGAAACTAAATGAGGAAAAAGGATAAACTTATTAAACAATAGATAAATGGAAGAGCATTCCTTGAAGAAATGATTAACGATGCAAAAAATTAGATAAAGACGTATAGTCGTATAAATTTTAACACCTATGCTTTATAATATTTTTCAAAAAATAGAGAAAACATGATATAGATAAAAGTTTTGGGCAAGAGTCTCTTGCAGATTTTAGGCAAGTAAAAGATTTTATGTAGATTTAATTGGATTTGAAATTAGGCAATTGAATAACAAAACGAGAGCCTGATGTATTATCTAATCGTGATTTACAATACACCGATCCTCCATGAAGCAAAATGATGTTTTTTGTAATGGCTAATCCTAAGCCTGTTCCACCTTGTTCGCGGCTTCTTCCTTTGTCTATTCTATAAAATCTTTCAAATATCCGGTTTTGTGCCATTAATGGGATTCCAGATCCATTATCTTGAATAGTAATAGACACAGTGTCTTTTTCTATTTTTGTTTCGATTGAGATTGTTGATTTTTCGGGGCAGTATTTTATGGCATTTTGTACTATGTTGCCGATTGCTTGTTCCAATAGCCCAAAATTACCATTTATAGTATCAAGCAGAGCAGAATCCTTTTCATTCTTTGTCTCATTTTTATTAAACTCTGTTTGTTTTAGTTCAATTTTTATGTGTTTTTTATATGCAAAATCTTTGTAGTAAAGGACAACAGAATTAAGTAATTCGTGTATGTTTACTGGTGCTTTCTCTAATTTTGTTTGATCTTGTTCAAGACGAGAAAGGGTAAGTAAATCGCTAATTATTCCATTCATCCGCTTAGTTTCTTGATCCATAATTTCTAAAAAATGTTTTGCTGCATTGTAATCTTCGAGAGCCCCATCTTGTAATGTTTCGATAAATCCTTGAATTGACGTTATTGGTGTTTTTAATTCGTGTGATACATTTGCAACAAAGTCTTTGCGTATTCGTTCAAGTTTTTTAAGACGTGTAATGTCAGAAAATGAGAGAATGTATTGCGAACGTTGTAATGTTCTGTTTATTTTGGAACAACGAACAAGGACATGTTTCGATGGAATACCATTCTTTTGAGGAATAATAGTTTCCAGTTCGTTTTCGCTATTGGATGATTTTATCTGTAGTGAAATAAAATTTATAATTTCGGTGTTTCGTACAACTTGAATAAGGGGCATATTTTGAGGTGTACTTTCTGCAATAAAAAAAAGATCTTTAGCTTTTTCGTTATATTTTACAATTTCTAGATTGTTATTAAACACAATAATTGCTTCTGCTGTGTTATTAAACAAAGCTTCATTTTCGTTACTTTTATTTGCTATCTCTTGAATATTAGTTTCTATCATTGTTGCCATGTCACCCATTCGTTGTGAAAGGTTTGCAAGTTCTCGTGGACTTTCAATCTTGGGTTTATACGAAAAGTTACCATGCTCGTATTCGCGCGTTGCTTCTGTAATGACGTCTAGTGGCTGCAGAATATGTTTAATACTAAAAAAAGATCGCAACAAAATGACTAAAAGAATAATTGCAGTAACTAGAAGAATATTAGATCTGGTTCCTTTTGTAAAAAAAACAGATGTCGCTGTTGGCATAGATACCCTGATTACCAGTTTTTCGTTGTTATAGTAAAACTCTGTAGCATAATAGATTAATTCTTTGTCAAAAACAGAACTAATATGAGTGTCTATTCCTTCGCCTTGACTAAAAGCCGCAACAACTTCGGGGCGAGTTAAGTGGTTCTCCATTTCTAGAGGAATTCCAATTGAATCTGCGAGAACAGTCCCATCTTTATTTATTATTGTTATACGAAAATCTGGATTATTTTTAGAAACGGTTTTTATAAAAAAATCACCGTCTTCAAATGTGCTATTTGTGTTCATGCTACTAAAAGAAATGTTTGGTGTCTGAGATATAAGATTTACAATTGTTTTTGTAAAAATGCGCAGGTTTTGTTTTGATTGTTCTTTGCTAACAGTCCCTAATAGGTTAAAAGTAATAGCAATGTACAAAACAAAACCAAGACAGAGGATGAGGGATGTAGAAATAAATAGATACATCCATGCTGACATTTTTTTTAGGGCTTTCATTATATAAAGTATACCTGTTTACTTTTTTGCACTCAAGGTGCAGTTAGTCGTTAATGATTTTTGCTCATTTTTTTTATTGCTAATTTCGAGAGCATATTTATTCCTAATATAAAAACAATAAGTACTGTTGCTGTTTGAAAAGAGCGGTCTACAGAAATCCCTTCTGCTATAAGCAAGTATAGGTGGACTGACAATGTTCTAGTGGATGCGAATAATCCAGTTGTTAAATTGAAGTTAGAACCCATGGTATAAATGAGGGCTGCTGTCTCTCCAAGAGCTCGACCAATTGCCAAGATTATTCCCGAAGTAATTGCTGGCATAGCTGCCGGTAAAACAACCTTAAATATAGTTTGTACCTTAGTTGCCCCTAAAGCCAAGGATCCTTCATGTAAAGCGATACTTACAGATTTTATAGCTTCTTGAGACGTTCTAATAATTGTTGGGAGTATCATAAGTGCCATTGTAAGAGATCCCGACAATAAACTAATTTTCCAGCCAAGAAGTTCTACAAATACTAACATACCAAATAAACCAAAGATTATTGACGGAATTCCAGCAAGAGTTTCTGTTCCAAGTGTTAGCAGTTTTATTAGTTTTCCTTCTTTTCCGTATTCAACTAGATAAATAGCGCCAAAAAGTCCTGCAGGGAGCGCAAAAAGCAACGTAAGTAAAATCATAAACAGTGTATTAAGTATAATACTTGAAATTCCACCGTATTTACCACTTTCTGTTGGCTTTTCGAAAAGATATCGTAGTTTTAAGTTTTGTCCAATTTCGCGTCTTTTTACTTTTATTGTATCAATGTTGCGTCCTTTAAGATCAAGTGACCACCATGCAGGGGCAAGTCCAACAGCTCCAGAGGTATATTCTAGCTCATGTAAAAAAGATTCTTTATCAGAAGCAAATGTTTCTAATTCAATTGGAATTACTGATAGATGTTGTCCGCCAATTTCGCTCCAATATTTATGATTCCCTTTTAATGCCGAGAACATATCATTTTCGTCGATGCTCCCAAGTGCGGTATTTCCGTATAAGGCTGTTACTGTACCGTTACAAAAAACACTTTGTATTCGAAGATTGGCTAACTCAATTTGCTTTTGTTGCTTAGACGACAGGCTTTGGATTGCTGTGTCGTATTCTGATTGCAAAATAAGAGCTACACCTCCTGGACTTGCAGCTGTGGCTTCTAATGCTTCTTTTGCCGTGTTTGAGTAGGTTGCTAATCGAGATTCTTTACCAAAAATGGTAATTGCATGTTCTTTTTGTGAGGTTTCGATGTACGATTCAATATCTATTTTTCGAGTTGTAAGTTTTTTCCATGAAATTTCTTTTCCTGTAAAAATGCGTTGTAATTCCTGATATGTAAGGTCTTTAGCTTCGCTTTTTTTGTTGACGACTACAACCATGTTATCGATGTTTTGGCTTTTTTCTGAAGTTACGCTGTATTCGTATATGTTACTATACATAAAACCTTTTACAATAATAAAGCCGAGAATCAAAAATAATATTCCTATTGTAATAGCGGCTGCCGAATACACAAAGCCAAGTGAAAGGTATTCGGAAAGGCGTCGTTTGTGTGTTTTCATTTTATTCTCGTCCTTCTTGTTTTTTAGCTGCTGATTGCATGGCAATGTTTATTGTTATGTTTAAAATTAAAATGAAAATAAATAAAACACACCCTGTTGTAAAAAGGGCTGTCATATGATCGTCTGTTGCATAGGCCATATCAGTTATAATATTCATAGTGAGTGTTCTAACCATGTCTGTAGGCAGTTTTGCCATTTGAATAGAGTTTCCTCCAACCATTAAAACGGCCATAGTTTCACCCATCGCTCTTCCCATTCCGAGTACTATTCCAGCAACAATACCAGAGCGCCCTGCAGGAAGCAAAACACCTATAATTGTTTGCCATTTTGTTCCTCCTAGAGCGTAAGATCCTTCTCGTAGACTTGTTGGTATTGTACGAAGTGAAACTTCTGTCATATTAATAATAGTAGGAAGTGTCATAATACTTAAAATAATAGCTGCTGACAAAATACTAAATCCTGTGCCTCCAATATTACGAACAAGTGGTACGATAAAAGCCATACCAAAAAGTCCGTAAATAACTGAAGGAATCCCTGCAAGTAATTCAACCGTTGCTGTTAAAAATTTGCCAAGTTTACGACCTGCTAGTTCAGCTAAAAAAATTCCACATGCTAAACCAACAGGAACTGCAATAACAAGTGCAATTGCGGTAACGTAAAAGGTTCCTACAATAAAAGCTCCTATACCATAAGAAGGATTAGTTGTACTTGTAGGATGCCAGTTTGTAGATGTTAAAAACTCCCAAAGGTTAACTACCTTTAGGAGAGGGGCGCCTCGTGCAAAAATAAAACCAATCATTAATATGACACTGGCAATCGAAATACATGCACATACTAAGAATAACTTTTCAAAAAAAAGATCGCTTTGTTTTATATGTTTATGTTGAATCAATTTTTACCCCTCAAGAAATATGTAACTAGTTTAATGCGATAAATCCAGCATCTTCGACAATTGCCTGGCCTTTAGGTGATAAACAGTAATCGATAAATGCTTTTTCTAGACCTGTTGCTTCCCCCATTGTTGCAACGTTTAATCCACGTGATACTTTGTAAGAACCATCTACAACAGTGTCTATAGAAGGAGCAACGCCATCAATCATAAGTGCTTTTCCGCCACCATTTATAACAGTTTCTACAAATCCAAGCCCTACATATCCTATTGCATTAGGAGTTGATGCTACTGTTTGTGCAACATCACCATTTTCTTTACAGATTTGAGCATCTTTTCTATAATCTACTTTTCCAAGTACAATTTCTTGAAAAGCTCCACGAGTTCCTGATGATTCGTCACGGTTGCAAACTACAATGTCTGCATTAGCTCCGCCAACTTCACTCCAGTTGTTAATTTTTCCACTATAAATGTCTGCAAGTTGGGTAAGTGATAAGTTTGCTACTGTAACGTTTCCATTTACTACAACAGAAATTCCATCTTTTGCAATGACAACGGGTACAAGACCAGCATCTAATTCTGATTGTTTTAAGTCTCGTGAAGCACCACCGAGTGTAAATGTACCAGCTAAAACTCCTTTCATACCAGAAGAAGATCCAACTCCTTCATACGAAATTGTTAAGCCATCATTTTCTTCCATCATTTGTTCAGCGATTCCTTCTGCAATAGGAGCAACTGTTGTTGATCCACCAAAAGAATATGTTCCAGAAAGACCAGTTTCACTTGAACTAGAAGTGTCTTTAGAACCACCAGCAAAAACCATTGCTGATCCTGCAAGTACAATTAATGCTGTAAAAAGCATTTTTTTCATATTCACCCTCCAAGGATAATTATTTGTGTCTTTAACATAAAGGTGATAGGTAAATTGAATGTAAGAACTTTGTTAAATTATGGTTAAATATTTTTAAAATTATGGTATTCAATTGTAAATATTGAATAAGTCATTTATTCTAAGTTTATGAAAACTATATTAGTTGTCGATGATGAATTACCAATTCGTGAATTAATCACGTATAATCTTGAAAAAGAAGGTTTTACAGTTTTTGCTGCAGAAAATGGAACTACAGCTTTAGAATTATCTCGAGAAAAGAAACCTGATTTGATGATTCTTGATTTAATGTTACCAGATATGTCTGGACTCGATATTTGTCGAATTATAAAACACGACGAGCAAACTTCTCATATTCCTATAATTATGGTAACAGCAAAAACAGAAGATAGCGATATTGTTACGGGGCTAGAATTAGGTGCTGACGATTACGTTACAAAACCTTTTTCACCACGAGTATTAATTGCACGAGTACAATCTGTGTTACGGCGTAAAACTCATGTTATTGAAGGTAGTTCAGCAAGTTCAGGTGTTTTAGAGCCTTCAACAAAAGAAAACCAGTTAAATATGCCAACAAAAAAAACTTTTGTTTCTATTAAACTTCATAATGTAAAAATTATTCCAGAAAAGTTCGAAGTTTTTGTTGATGATGAGCAAATTGTTTTTTCTGCAACAGAGTTTGCAATATTGCAATTTTTAGTCTCTCATCCTGGGCAGGTATTTACACGACAGAAAATAATTAACGAAGTAAAAGGCGATTCATATCCAGTAACCGACCGAGCTATTGATGTTCAGATTCTTAGTATACGAAAAAAGCTTGGCGAACGGTGCAAAATTATAGAAACAATTCGTGGCATTGGTTATCGAGTTATAGAAGAGTAAAAGAATACTTTTATAAGCCTAAATTACTAGAAATACTCAATGCTTAACTGGAATTCTACCGAAAATGTAGTATACTCATAATTAAGGAGTTCCTTTGTATAAACAACTGATACGCTACATTTTTAAGTTTTCTCACTTTCGTGTACAAGCAAATTTTCGCCTTCTTGTTGTCTTATGTTTTGTTGGTATTGTAGGTATTAGCGGAGCATGGGCTACGGATTATACAAATCCAACAGCAGCGGAATTAGAATCTTATACCAGTTCCGATACAGTTACATACACTGCAAACACTAGCATAACGCTTTCTGCTGATGTCACAATAGGCTCTTTTTCTGTAGAAAATGATAAGACTGTTTCTATAGATTTAGATGGGCATTCTTTAACTGTTTCTGACGGCAGTGATACAGGTCTTTTTTCTGTTGGAAATTATTCTGGTGGAACTGCCGGTTTTTTAACAATATCGAATGGTACAGTAATTATTGATATTTTTGATGAAGCGGATGATCAAGATAATACATTGGATTTATATGATGTCGATTTTACGGTATCTACGACTTTGTATTGCAATGGAACAGGCACAACAACTATTACAGGGGATAGTGACAGTACTTTTACAACGCCTGCTTCATATAACGATTATGGTGATGATTCAAATGTTCTCGTTTTTGAAGGTGCTATGGAAGTTATATCTTCTGCTACTGCCACTGATCTTATAACATACACAGTTTCTTATAGTCCCGCCCTTGCTGCAGGGGTGACTTCTACAGTAACTGTAAGTGGAGATGGATATTTTGATCCATCTGCATTGACTTATGAGATTACGCAAAATACAGGTTCAACCGAGATAACGATTAATGGAACAACTATAAGTACAACAGTTGGGAAAACTAGTATTGGATTAACGAGCGATTCTGTTAATACAGTAAGTTTTGACGTGTCGCTTGCTAGCGATATGGCTGATGGTGATACAATCAGAATATTGTTGTATGCACCCGATGGAACTACGCAAATAAGCGATACTTTGTATGAGGCAGATGTTTCTGGTACTTCAACTACATGGCAAGGTGCAGATGGTGATAACTGGAATGTAGTGGGTAATTGGACGAATGGGATCCCTTCTGATTTAATTTATGAAGCAATTATTCCTGCTAGTAGTGATGTAAATATAGCGAGTGCTGTCAGTATGAACAACTCTTCTGCTTCTATAACGATAGGAGCTGGGGCAACTTTAACGTGTAATGGGAACTCTATAAATGTTTCAACTGGTACTATAAATAACAAAGGTACGCTTGTTCTTACTGGTACTGAGACGATTACAGCAGGAACACTAACTAACACTTCTGGTAGTACTGTCGAATATACAGGCGATGTTGCTATAGATAGTGCTACTTGGGGAACTGAATATTATAATCTTATTATAGATAGTGGTGTAACAGTAACAGTTGCTGCCACTGATTTAACTGTTCTTGGAACGTTAACAAATAATGGCACGATAAATGTTACTGGAACTGGTGCTGTAAATATAACAGATGAGGCTTCGAGTACAATAGGAGATTTTACTTATTCAGGTAGTTCTACCGTTGTTGAATACTCAGAAAATTATGATGAGCTTACAATAACAGGTGATACAGTTGGGATTGCTTCTGGAGCAAGTTTAACGGCTGATACTTCTATAAGTCTTTCTGGTGATATTACTCCAGCTGGGGACGTTACTTTTGAAAGTGCTGTGACCTTAACTGCAGATACAAAAATTGATACAAGTGCTACTAATGGGAATATAACATTTAGTTCCACTATAGATGATAACTCAGCTGATACGCATGGGTTAGCTCTCAATGCAGGTAGTGGAGATGTTACGTTTAGTGGTGCTATTGGTACCACAAAATTAGGTGCATTATCAATAACGACTACAAGTGGAACAGGGGTTGTTCTTCCTGCTGTTACGGCAACAACTGTAACAATAGATAGTGATGGACTTGTTACACAAACTTCAGGGCAAATTTTTACTGCAACAAATCTTTTGTTACAAGGTGCTGGTTCTTATACATTAACAGAATCAAATGCAGTTGACATAGTTGCATCTAATGCGACAGGGGCTGTGTCCTTTACAGATTCAATAAACTGTGCTGTAGGAACGGTATCAAGTGTAACTGGTATTACAGGTGGTACAAATGTAACGCTTGATATAACCGGAGCACTTGCAATAGACCAAGCTATTAGCGCAAGTGGAGATATTGATTTAGATTCATCGGGGACAACAACTATAAATGCAGGAATTGCTACTTCAGGTGCATCTAAAACAGTTTCTATAGATTCAACAGGGACTACAATAATTGCAGATACAGGATCTATCGAATCTACAAGTGGAGATATAACATTTGGAGCAAGCAAAGTAGGAACACTTACAACTTCAGGTGATGTAACAACGACAGTAGGTGGTAATGTTGTATTTAGGAATGCTGTGACATTAGGAGATGATGTCATAGTTACTACAGATGGAACTTCTGATGGAGCTATTACATTTACTTCTACAATTGATGGTGTTCATGCGTTAACCCTTACAGCAGGAAGTGGAGCTCTCGAATTTGATAATACTGTAAATGTAACTTCGCTAAATGCCTCTGGAACAACTGGTACTACAACAATAAAAGCAGATATAACGACAACAGGCATTCAGTCGTACGGTGGTGATGTAACAATAACAAATACTTCTGGAGTTGCGATTGAAAGTACCGGAGATGGGACAGGAAATGTTTCAATAGCTGGCACTACGACCTTGAGTGATAATACGGATGTAAGTATTACAACTCTAAATTCTGCGATTACAACAGGTGCTATAAAAGAAGTCGGAACTGCAAAAACGTCTGGAATGACACTAACTAGTGGCTCTGGTGCAGTATCGTTTGGGACAATTGGTGTAAGTTATGAATTAGAGTACTTTAAAGTTGTTTCTTCTAATGCAACAGCTTTAGCCTTGCCTACAATTACAGCGACAACTGTTGCACTTAATTATGATGGGAATGTAACACAAACTTCAGGGCAAATTATTACTGCTACAAATCTTTTGTTACAAGGTGCTGGTTCTTATACATTAACAGAATCAAATGATATTGGAAAAATTGCAGCAAACACTACAAATGCAGTGTCTATTGCTAGTACAATTGCAACTTGCACTGTTGGAACGGTATCAGCTCCTGTAACTGCAAGTACAACAGATGGAATTACCGCTACTGATGTTACATTAAATATAACAGGTACACTTACAATAGCCCAAGCAATTAGTGCAAGTGGAAATATTGATTTAGATTCATCGGGGACAACAACTATAAATGCAGGAATTGCTACTTCGGGAGCATCTAAAACAGTTTTTATTGATTCAACAGGGATTACAACAATTGCAAGTACAGGTTCAGTCTCTTCAACAAGTGGTAATATAACATTTGGAGCCAGTGAAGCCGGGACTCTTACAACTGCTGGAAATGTAACAACGACTGCAGGTGGTAACGTTGTATTTACTAATGCTGTGATATTAAGTGATGCTGTCATAGTTACCACAGATGGAGCTACTGGTGGAGACATTATATTTAGTGACTCTATAACAAATGCATCAGCACAAGAATTAGAATTAACAGCTGGAACCGGCAATATTGTATTTGGCGG
>JTFN01002302.1_pt1 | contig 15966 bp, 17 predicted proteins | sample 235401 | NCBI WGS metagenome assembly JTFN01 (sample SAMN03067589, study PRJNA260952) | activated sludge metagenome | biome: Sludge; feature: Wastewater; isolation source: CETP activated sludge from augmented bioreactor treating industrial... | place: India:Gujarat | collected 2013-04 | reverse complement strand
GCCTCCGCGAACCATGTTCACGTACACGCACGGTAGATCAGCTCCTGCGGCATACGATATTCCTTCTTGTTTTAGAGATATTCCAGGACTAGATGAGCTAGTCATAGCTCTTATTCCGGTACTGGCTGCTCCGTAAACCATATTAATAGCAGCAAGTTCACTCTCTGCTTGTATAAAAATTCTATTTTGTTCGGGCATGTATTTTGCCATCCATGCTATGAGTTCATTTTGTGGAGTTATAGGATAGCCAAAATAAGCTTGGCATCCGGCTCTAATAGCAGCTTCTGCAATAGCTTCATTTCCTTTCATTAGTATCCGTTTAGTATTCATTCTCTTCTCCCTCTATTTCAAATACTTCTATTGCAAGATCTGGACACATTTGAAAACAAGATCCGCAGGCTATACATGATTTGCCGTTTTTTGTAGAGATTGTAGAATAGGTAGCTGGATATACTCCACCTGTATTTGTTTGTTTGCTAATAGTAATTACATTTTGTGGACAAGCATTAATACAAAGATAGCATCCTTTGCACATTTCAGAATCAATAGTAATTTTACCTTTTTTCATAAACGCTCCTGTAAAACTTTACAACAGATTAAAAGTTCTATTAAAAGTTTCTTGCTTGTATTTTGACACATTATTAAAAAATGTCAAGATGACATATTGACAAAATCCGTAAAAATGTATTATTTTTGTGAAAAGGCTGTTTGCCAAAATGGTTGCAGTACTAATAGGAGTGTTTATATGTCAATTCAAATTACTGCTACGGGTAGGTATGTACCAAAAAAAATACTAACAAATGAAGATTTATCTAAAATTGTAGAAACATCAGATGAGTGGATCTTTTCACATACAGGAATAAAAGAGCGTCATATTGTAAGTGAAGAAGAAGCAACAAGTGATTTAGCGTATAAAGCAGCTATGAGCGCGTTAGAAGTTATTAATCTAGATAATCCAAAAGCAGCAGCCTTAAATATTGAATTAATAATTGTTGCTACAGCTTCTCCTGATTATCCAGGTTTCCCATCTGTTGCTTGTATGGTTCAAGATCGTATTGGTGCAAAAAACGCTGCAGCTTTTGATATATTAGCTGGTTGTACTGGTTTTATTTATGCACTTGATACGGCTTTTTGTATGATGAAAGCAGGGGGCAGAAAAAAAGCTCTAGTAATTGGTGCCGATGCACTTTCTCGTATTACTGACTGGACTGATAGAAATACCTGTGTTTTATTTGGTGATGGCTCAGGGGCTGCCATATTGGAATATAGAGAAGATTCATTGCAAGAAAATAAAAAAAGAGGAATACATCGATCTATACTTGGAGCTGACGGATCTGGTGCCGAATATTTACAACTACGTCGTGGCGGAACTCGAAATCCGTTTAGAGCTGGAGAGATAGTAGAAAAGCCCACTCATATCGAGATGGCTGGACAGGAAGTATATCTTTTTGCGGTAAACGCTATAACAAAGACAATAAAAAAACTGCTGGAAGATGAAGGTCTCACTATCAATCAAGTTGCTAAAATTGTTCCACATCAAGCTAACAAGCGCATTATTTCTGCTGCTGCAAAGCGGTTGAGTATTTCAGAGAATACTTTTTTTCTAAACATAGAAAAATATGCCAATACATCTGCAGCGTCTGTTGCCCTTGCTTTAGATGAACTTGCAAAAGGCGGCTCTCTACAAAAAGGTGATATTATTATTACTGTTGGATTTGGAGCTGGGCTAACCTATGGAGCAAATTTAATAGTTTGGTAAAATAGTGCAAGAGGGGAGAAAAAGTGATCTCCTCTAAATTTATTAAAAAAAATATTTTTCTTGACACAATTACTGCAAAACAGTATGTTAGTTATAAGTTACTAACGTAAAGGTTTTTATGGAATTAACAAAACGACAAAATGAAATTATTAATGCCTCTATAGATTTAATTGCTACTAATGGTATCCAAAATTTCACTATGAAGGCACTTTCGAAAGGTATAGGCATAAGTGAGCCTGCAATTTATAGGCATTTTGATAATAAATTGGCCATTTTACTGACAATTTTACAGACTATAGACGATGATATGCAAAGTTTTGAGACAAAATATAATATTTCAGAAAATGGAACACTAGACGATGTAAATAAAATGCTACAGTTTCAAATGGAATGTTTTGTAAAAAAGCCATCATTAGCAGCTATTCTTTTTTCGGAAGAGATTTTTCAAAATGATTTGCAGCTTTCTAAAAAAGTTGTATCTATTATGAATAATAGGTCTATGCTTATTGAAAAGGTAATTATACGAGAGCAAGAAGAAAAAATTGTGCGAAGTGATATTGATGCAAAAGTGCTCACAAATATTATTATGGGAACGGTGCGTTTAGTCGTTAATAAGTGGAAACTTGCAGGATCAAAAACAGATTTATGTGCTATCTATTTGTCTCACTGGGAGGCAGTAAGTCTTTTATTAAAAGTATAAAAAAGTTTTTTATTTATCCAAATAAGTTAGTAATTGATAACTAACAATTAAAAATAAGGAGATTTAATGGAAAAATTATTACATGTTCTACTTAAACGGCCACTGATTACTATTTTGGTTGTTTTAGCAATTTCGGTTGGTTTTTTGTTTGCCGTAAAAGAAAACACTAGAATCGAAACAAATCTTGATAAGTACATGCCAGAGTCAAATCCTGCGTTTGTATACAGTAATCAAGCTGAAGATTGGTTTAATATTCGTGATGGTATTGTTATTGCAATAGAAAACAAAGATGGTATTTATAACTCAGCTACTTTGTCAAAAATTAAAAATCTTACCAAAGATTTACAAAATTTAGATGAAATAGAAAAAGGTGATGTGACATCTCTCTACACTGCAGATAATATTACCGGTTCTGAATATGGATTAGAAGTTAATCCTTTTTATACAAAGGTTCCGCAAACTGCACAAGAAATAGAAGAGCTAAAATCGGCTGTTCGTGCAAACGATATGATTTCTGGTCGAGTTATTTCTAAAGACGAAAAAGTAGCCTTAATAATGGTAGAGATAGGGGATGACGTTTTTAGTAGTGAGCTGTATCAAAAAATAAATGAGCTTGCTGATTCTTATACAGGAGATGAAACCCTTTATGTTGCTGGACGTCCTATTGTAGAAGGTACTTTAGCACAATTAGCTCCGGCTGATATGGCTAAAATGGTTCCGATAGTAATTATTGTTATTATTGTAATTTTGTATCTTCTTATGAATAGTGTTAGGGCGACTTTTATGACAATGATGGTTGTTCTTTTTAGTGTGTTGTGGACGTTTGGATTGATGGCAGCGCTAGATATTCCAATTTATGCAGTTTCAACTATGATTCCAGTTATGTTAATTGCTATTGGTGTTGCTGATGGTATACATATGGTTAATTATCTACGCCACTATAAACAGGAACATCCTGGCGTTCAAGATGATATTGCATTAAAAGATATGCTTCATAGCATGCACAATCCTGTTATTATGACTTCTGTAACAACAGCGGTTGGATTTATTTCACTCCTTACGTCACAAGTGTATCCTATAAAATATTTTGGTATTTTTACTGCATTTGGTGTAATGATGGCAATGTATTTTTCACTTATTTTATTGCCTGCAGGATTAAAAGTGATGGGACTTCCTGCCTGGAAAAAAACTAAAAAATCCAAGAGGCATCTGTCTAATATATCTAAACCATATTCACAATTTCTTATACGACATACACATAGTTTTTATTTTGTAACCGTAATAATTTTAGGACTTTCTGTATGGGGTGTCACTAGAGTATGGGTAGATTCAAGTTTCTTATCTCAATTTGATAAAAAAACAGAAATAGTTACAGCTGATACGTTTATTAACCAAAATTTTGGCGGAACGTCAATGGTAAACGTTATTTTTGAATCTCCAGAAGTAGATACGTTTAAAAATCCAGAGGTTTTGCAGCTTATTGAATCAATGCAAACTGATGTAGAAGAATCACTAGACAATGTTGGTAGCTCTTTTGCACTTACTGATTATATAAAACGCATGAATATGGTTATGAATGCAGATGATCCCTCTTTTAATTGTATTCCGCAGAGTCGTGATTTAATTGCTCAATATTTATTATTGTATGAAATGTCAGGCGATCCAGATAATCTTTTAAAAGTGATTGATTATAATTACCAAAAGGCTAATTTAACTTTTCAATTAAAAGATGATACTTCTCAAACAATAACTTCTGCAATAGATCTTATACAGCAATATGAACCTGAGTTTGAAAAATTACATATCAGTATTAATTATGCAGGGTCTGGATATAGAGGCCTTGTTTTCTCTAATCTTATACTAGAAGGTCAAATTTTAAGCGTCATTTTGTCGCTACTAATTGTCATAATCTTGCTTTCTTTTATGTTTCATAGCTTGCGTATAGGAGTTATAGCATCTTGTCCAATTATTATTACCGCTTTTATTAGTTTTGGTATTATGGGGCTCTTAAATATTCCTCTAAGTACAACAACGGCTTTGCTTTCGAGTATTGCAATAGGAATTGGTATTGATTATGCAGTTCATTTTATAGAAACATATAAAATTTCTTCGTCAAAAAATAAAACAAGAGAGCTTGCACTAGAAATAACAATGAGTTATTCGGGAAAGGCTATTTTATACAATGCAGTTGTTGTAATAGCAGGATTCTTAGTATTGCTGTTTTCGGCATTCCCACTAAATAGAACGTTAGGAGCATTAGTCTCTCTTAATATGTTTACCAGTTTTGTGGGAACGGTAACAATTATGGCAGTTCTTTTATATCAATCAAAAATTTATTTTAAGAAGCAAAATAAGGAGTTAGATAATGAATAAGAAATGTGTAGCAATAATTTTTGCTGTGACTATGGCGTGTGTTGGTTTGTGGGCTCAGAATTCTGAGGAGAATCTTACCGGCAAGCAGATAATGGAAAATGTGTATAACCGAAAAGTGCCAGATGATTTACAAGGAAATCTAAAAATGATTTTAGAAAATGAGAGAGGAGATCAGCGAGTTAGAGAGATAAATCAATGTATAAAAAGCTCGGGTAAAGATGAAAAAAAGATTATGTTTTTTACCGCTCCTGCAGATGTACGCGACACCTCTTTTATGAGCTGGAGTTATGATGATACATCTAAAGATGATTCTCAATGGATATATTTACCTGCTCTAAAAAAAATAAAACGAATATCTAGTAGTAATAGCAATGATTATTTTATGGGATCAGATTTTACATACGATGATTTAGGAACTAGAAATCCAGAGGAAGATACTCATACTTTATTACGAAAAGAAACGATCGATGAAAAAGAATGTTACGTTATCGAAAGTATTCCACTCGATAAAGACACAATGTATTCGAAAACAATTACTTGGGTTTTACCTAGTAGTTGGCTTGGTGTAAAAAAAGAGTTTTACGATGAAGATGGAGAGTTGCTTAAAACGCTTGAAATACAAAAAGTCGAAGAAATTAAAGGTTATAGTGTCATTGCAAGTTCTTTAATGACTAATGTTCAAAAGAATCATACTACGCAAATGCAACTATCAAATTTACAGGTTAATACAGGCATAAAAGATACAATCTTTAGCGAACGAATAATGATGAGGGGGATGTAATGAAACTAAAAAAGTGGTTTTGTGCAGTGCTTTCTCTTATGGGCGTAACTGTTTTTGCTTCAGATTTAGATTTTAGTGGCTATGTGCGAAATTATACCGGTGTCTTTTTAAGCGAAGATCCAGATTTTTCTATTTTGCAAAACTCATTCGATTTAAGCATGGAATATTCGGCAAGTAATGTAGCTTTTTTAGCAAATCCGTATGTAAATATAGATGAAGAGGTTGTATCGGACCTCGACTTTAGAGAATTGTACGTAGATTTATTTTTTACAAATTTTGACTTTAGAGTTGGTAAACAACAAGTTATTTGGGGTAAATCAGATGGGGTTTTTATTACTGATGTGGTTTCGCCTAAAAACTTACAAGAGTTTTTACTTCCAGATTTTACCGAAATACGCATTGGCGTAAACGCTGCAAAGATAGATTATTATATTGGCTCAAGTACAATAGAAGTTATTTGGGTACCGGAGTTTGTTTCTAATATAATGCCGGAAAGTGATTCTATTTGGAATACAAGTGGAATTGATTTTTCTGATAGTTATGATGATATAGATACTAATTTAGCCAATGGTGAGTATTTCGTGCGCTATTCGATGATGACTTCTCTTTGTGATTTTGAACTTGTCGGGGCCTATATGTGGGATGATGAGCCTGTAATAACCTCTTTTGGGCCAACTATGACTTTTGAACATGAAAGATTAACAATGGGAGGAGGAAGTGCAAGTGCATCACTTGGCAATTTTGTACTACGAGCTGAAGGGGCCTATTATAATGGCAAAGATTTTTATGAAGATGATTATAGTCTGCATACTTCGGATTATGTGCATTATGCAGTAGGACTCGATACAAAAATTGCAGGCTTTTCTCTAAGTAGTCAGTTTATACAAAAAATCATTTTAGACTATGAAGATTCTTTGCAAGATGATCAGTTTACTAATACAGCGACATTTTCAATTAATAAAAGTTTTTTGCGAGATACACTAACAGCAAAGATTTTCTCATACGTTGAATTTGGAGATACAAATGCTCTTATTAGACCAAGCGTATCGTATGATTTGGGGTCTGGAGTTGTTGCAATTTTAGGTGCTAATATTTTTCTCGGAGATTCTGGCACCTATGGACAATTTGATGACAACGATATGGGGTATGTTAAAGTAACATATAACTTTTAATTACTTGCAATTGTAGTATCTATTTCATCAAAGGATATTACACAATTGCGACTTTTTTGCTTACCAAAATATAATGCTAGGTCGGCTCTCTTTATTATTTTATCAATTGTATCTGCCGGCTTAGCAACCGCCACTCCTAAAGTTAATGTTACTGATATTGTTTTATTATCACTAAATTTATACTGGTGAGCTTCAACTCTTTTTCTTATACGTTCAGCTAAAAGGATTGCTTGCTCTTTGTTAGTTGCTGGTAATAAAATAAGAAATTCTTCACCTCCCCAGCGAGCAACGCAATCAGATGTTCTAGTTGATTTACTTATATCTTGTGTAACTGATGTTAATACTGAGTCTCCACAATCATGGCCATATAAATCATTTATATCTTTAAATAAATCGATATCAGCGCTAATCAATGAAAATTCTGAATTTGTTTTTAAATAAAGATCATATACTTGCTTAATTTTTTTGTTAAAATACCGCCTATTATACAGACCTGTTAGACTATCCGTCATTGAAATCTGTTGTAATTCGTCAAGTCGTTTAGTTGCCGATATAGATTTTGCAATCAAATAATAACTAAAAAATAGTAATAGTGTGGTTAGTATTATGGCAACAAAAGTAGACAAAAGATAGTTTTCTAAAAATGCATAACTAGTGAGCAATAGAAAAGAAATAATAGGAAATAATGTGAAAATAGAATTATGATGGTTTAAAATTTTAATAATTTCTTTAAGTGATGGCGTTATATATCGCTTTATTAATGGTAGGGCTGTCAGTTCCAACATTAATCCAATAAAAATAAAAATTTGTGGAATGGGGGAAGATATAAAATGGTCTACATACGTAAATATAAGGTATACAAGTTGAGTTATAGAAAAAATCATATAGAAAACAAAAATCTTCGCCCAATAGGTTTCTTTAAATAGTAAAATAGTTGGAATAAGATATAAGGTTCCAACAGCATAACTGATTAATAAGCGATTAAAATTATAAGAATATAGCAATATATGTAATACAGATACTAAAATCCAAGTAAGTATAAATGCTTGAAATAAATGAGTACGTTCTGATTCTAAAAAAACATACAATAATATGATGCATTCAATCAAGAAAATACTTCTATTTAAAAAAAACATATTCAGTATTAAATCCACTAGCATTTTCCTGTAGAATAAAAATCAAATAACACAAAATACTAGCATTTTTTCTATACAATTATAAGCCTCTTAGCTATTAATTTCCTGTTAAAAAAAGTTTTTCTACTTCTTATCACATAAAATAAGAAGTATTATTGTATATTAAGAACATAATTTAATTATTTAAGGCATCATATTTTTTATAAATAATTGTTTCCTCTCGTCTTATTCTTTGTGTCACTGTTGCATAAAGAGTTCCAAAATCTTTAGCAAATTCAATTCCAGAGCCTCCAGTGGAATATTTATCAAAGAAATCTAAGACTTTTTTTGATATTTTATCCATATCATTTGCAAAAATATCTAAGTTTTCTTTAAGATTACGATCTTTTTCTGCGGCTTTATACAGAACAGGGTAAAATTTGGCGTCTTCTTTTTCTAAATGTGAAAGAAAGATTTTTTTTGCAGCACGAAATGTATTTTGGCCTTCTTCGGAGGAAAAACCAAGTTCTTTGGTTTTTTTTAGTGTTTCAATAATTGTAATGTGTTCTTGTTTTAATTCTTCAACGAGTATAGACATATTTTCTCTATTATAATTTGTTATGTATTTACTATTCGATTTAATACTTTACAAATATACGTTTATTTACTGAATAAAAGCAATAGAAAAATATAAAAAAATGACAGCAAAAAAAATCCTCTAGTACCATGGTAAAATGCTTTAGTAAAAACAAATGCAACTGTAAGCTATACAGCGGCTACTACCTGTAGCGTAAATGAGTGGACTATTGTAGTATTAAAAGAGATTACTCAATAATAGTATAATAGGATATTAATATGGGGCTAAATAATACACCATCGGCTGTTAGGATACATATCGGTTTTTTTGGTAAACGGAATGCAGGCAAATCAAGTCTTGTAAATGCGGTGACCAATCAAAATTTGAGCATAGTTTCTTCTGTTTTAGGGACAACAACAGATCCCGTTTTAAAATCGATGGAATTGCTTCCTTTAGGGCCGGTGGTAATAATTGATACACCAGGATTTGATGATCAAGGAGAACTTGGTAAACTTCGCATTCAAAAAGCGAAACAAGTTCTCGTAAAAACAGATGTAGCTGTACTGGTCAGTGATGCAACCAGGGATTTAGAAGATGATGAAAAAGAATTAATTTCTCTTTTTAAAGCAAAAGAAATTAACTATATAATTGCAAAAAACAAATCTGATTTGTTAAAAAAAGTTCCAAAACCAGATAAAGATTCAATTTATGTTAGTGCTTTAAATAAAGTAAACATTAAGGAATTAAAAGATATTATTGCGCATCTAAGTGTGAGAGAAGACTCTAAACTCCAACTGGTAGGAGATTTAATTCATCCTTCGGACTTTGTAGTTTTAGTTACTCCGATAGACAAATCGGCACCAAAAGGAAGACTTATTCTTCCGCAACAGCAAACTATTAGAGATATTTTAGAAGCTGATGCTACTTCAATAGTGGTAAAAGAGTATGAATTAAGAGATACTTTAGCAAATCTCGGTAAAAAGCCTGTTATGGTTATTACTGATAGTCAGGTTTTTGCAAAAGTAGCAGCAGATACGCCACTTGATATACCCTTAACGTCGTTTTCGATATTACAAGCGAGATATAAAGGCTTGTTAGAAGCAGCTGTTGATGGGATTGCAGCAATCGAAGATTTAGAAGATGGCGATACAGTGTTAATAGCAGAAGGGTGTACACATCATCGCTCGTGTGATGATATTGGGAGTGTAAAAATACCTCGGTGGCTCAAAAATTATACACAAAAAAAGATTAAGATTGAAACCTGTTCAGGAGGAGCGGGTTTTCCAGATGATTTGTCTTCTTATAAAGTAATTATTCATTGTGGTGGCTGTATGTTAACAGAAAAAGAAGTTATATATCGTACACGGTGTGCAATTAATCAAGGGGTTCCTATTACTAATTATGGTCTTGTTATTGCTTATATTCAGGGAATACTTGAACGAAGTCTCGAACTTTTTCCATATCTTCATGATAAACTGGAGAGTAACAATGAGAATTGAAGAAGACTCACTTGGCACTGTAGAATTACAAGATGATGTGTTGTATGGCATAAATACTTATAGGGCATTAAAAAACTTTAAACTTGAACACAAACAAACAAGTCTTAAATTAATTTATGCAATTGCAAAAGTTAAAAAAGCAGCTGCGAGTATCTATGAAAAATTAGGTGTGAGAGAAAAAGGCATATATGTAGCAATAGAAAAAGCTTGTGATAGGGTTCTTAGTGGTGAGGTAGACAACCAATTTGTTATTGATTCGTTGCAAGGAGGAGCTGGAACTTCAACAAATATGTGTGTTAACGAAGTTATTGCAAATCTAGCACTCTTAGAGTTGGGGCATAAAATAGGTGAATATTCTTTTATTCATCCGCTAGATGACGTTAATCGTGGACAATCTACTAATGATGTGTATCCAACTGCACTAAGAATTGCAGCTATTGAACAGCTTAGAATCTTGAGTGAAAACTGTGCAAAACTACAAGAAGCGCTCCAACAAAAAGAAAACAAATTTGCCAACATCAAAAAACTAGGTAGAACTGAATTAATGGATGCTGTAGAGATAAGCTTTGGTGAAGAGTTTGGCTCATATGCACAGGCAATAGCTCGAGACAGATGGAGACTATACAAAATAGAAGAAAGATTAAGACAAGTCAATTTAGGTGGTACTGCGGTAGGATTAGCAAATAACGCAAGTAAAAAGTACCGGTTTGGAGTAATAGAAAAAATTAGAGAAATTACATCTATAGGGCTTTCACCTGCCGAATATCCTATGGATATAACGCAAAACAACGATGTGTTTGTCGAAGTTTCGGGATTATTAAAAGCTTTGGCTGTTAACCTGAGTAAAATTGCCGGTGATTTAAGACTTATGAACAGTGGTCCATACGGCGGATTTGGCGAAATCCAGCTACAAGCAATGCAGCAAGGTAGTACTATAATGCCTGGCAAAATAAATCCTGTAATTCCAGAAATGGTCATCCAATGTTCTCTTAAAGTTATGGCAAATGATAGTGCAATAAGTAATGCGGCAAGTAGAGGTGAATTTGAGTTAAATGCTTTTTTGCCACTTATTGCCGATAGTCTTCTTGAAAATCTACAATTATTAATTAATATAACTGAAATTTTTCGTACAAAAGCAATTGAAACGCTTTGTCCTAATACAAAATCTTGCCAAACTCATTTAGATAATTCGTATGCGTTTGCTACAAGCTATACCACAAAACTTGGATATTCTGTAGTTAGTAAGATTGTTAAAGAAAATGAACCCAAGGTAGCAAAAAAAATACTCGATAATCTTTTAAAATAACAAAAAATCACTTTAAATCAGACACTTAGCTATAAGTGTTTATTTACTTATAAAAATTTATAATATAAAATATCTCTATATTTTTATCTATTTAATAGTGCAGAGTCTATAGATAAATGTAAGGAGTTTTGTGTTGAATAATGTCAAAGTAATAGAAATCAAAAAAAGTATATACAACAGCAACGATGAAGCTCAGCAAAAGTCAGAAAGGATATGGTAAAAACTAACACCTTTTTATTAAATCTTATGAGCTCTCCGGGCTCTGGAAAAACAACCACGCTGTTACAAACAATAAAATTGATAAAAGATACCTTCAGAATAGGTGTTTTAGAAGCAGATATAGATTCAGATGTAGATGCAAAAAAAATTGCAGCTACGGGTGTAAAAGCTATTCAGTTGCATACTGGTGGAATGTGTCATCTTGATGCAAAATTAACAAAACAAGGTCTTGATGAGATTGGAACAGAAGATATTGATATTGCAGTACTTGAAAATGTTGGGAATCTTGTTTGTCCTGCTTCGTTTGATACAGGGGCAATTAAAAATGTAATGATCTTATCTGTTCCAGAAGGCGATGACAAACCTCTTAAATATCCTAAGATGTTTAAAATTTGTGATGCGCTTATCGTAAACAAAATAGATACTATGTCTGTCTTTGATTTTGATATGAAATTGCTTAAAGAGCGAGTTACTAAACTTAATCCAAAGATGAAAGTTTTTCCTATTTCTGCAAAAACGGGAGAAGGGGTTCGAGCTTGGGTCGATTGGTTAAGCGAGCAAGCAGAATCGGTTATAAAATAATAAATATATATATTGTTGCTAAATAAATAGAATTTAAATGAGGAATTACATGGCTATTAGACAGAAGATTGTAGAGCTAGCCCAACACGTAGCAGGGCGAACGAATGAGTATACTGAAAAAGATCCAGAGTATTATGTATTTGCAGATTTAGTATCAGACGAGCAAGCAGATTTGCTTATTGCAATGAATCGGCGTGTCGATGAAAAAGTTGAAGACTTGGCAAAACGTACAGGTATGTCATATGCAGATACTTTTGATATGTGTATGCAGTTAACCGACTGGGGTATTTTAGAAATGAAACCTCAAGGTGATGGTACAGATAGATTTGAATTACCTATTTTTGTTCCTGGTATTTTTGAACTTATGATGTTAAACCGTGAAAATGCAAATGCACATCCAGAAATTGCTCGTGCTTTTGAGGAATATACTCGTACAACTGTTGAACAAGTAACGACTATTATGCCAATGGGTAATGGTGCTATGCGCGTAATTCCTGTAGAATCAGCAATAAAAGCGGAAACGAGAAAAGCTCCATATGAAGAAATTTCATATTGGCTTACAAAATATCAAAATCATATTGCATTAGCACCTTGTCAATGTCGTCTAGTTCGTCAGCAAATGGGAGAAGGGACAGGTAATTTACCAGAAGAGATGTGTCTTATTTTAGGTGCAACTGCAGAAAGTTGTATTGCAACTGGGAAGGCTCGTCGTATTACTAAAGAAAAAGCTGAAGAAGTATTACAAGTGGCAGAAAAACGTGGTTATATGCATTAAGTTTCTAACATGGATGGAACCAATAAAATATGGGCTATTTGTAACTGTGAACGTAATGTTTGTTTAGCTTTACGTACAAGCCAGTATTTTCATACTCCTAACATGTCTCGATCAAATTATGTTGCTAAAGTTGACCCTGAAAAATGTGGTGGATGTGGTCAATGTGTTGAAACATGTCCAGCAAACGCTGTAAAACTTGGATCAAACCTTTGTAGTAAAACTGCTATTAAGTTTCCTGTAATGCCATTACCCGATGATCATAACTGGGGAAAAATCGGTATAATCCAGAATTTCGCGATAATTTTGAAAATACTTATAAAACTGGTGGGCACCATGTAAAGCAACTTGTCCTGCTCATATTTCAGTACAAGGTTATATTAAATTAGCATCACAAGGAAAATATGATGATGCATTAGAACTTATCAAAAAAGAAAATCCATTTCCCGCTGTATGTGGTCGTATTTGTCCTCATCCTTGTGAACAAGAATGTACACGTAATGGAATTGATGATCCTGTAGCCATAGATGATATTAAAAAATTCTTAGCCGACCGTGAATTAGCAGAAGAAAATCGATTTGTTCCAGAAAAACTTTTTGATTATAGTTCTATTAAAATGGCAATTGTTGGAGCTGGTCCTTCTGGTCTTTCTTGTGCTTTTTATCTTGCTCAAAAAGGGTATTCAATTACGATATTCGAAAAACTAGATCAGCCAGGTGGTATGCTAAAATATGGTATTCCTTCTTTCCGTCTTGAAAAAACGTTATCGATGCAGAAATAGATGTACTTCGTAAACTTGGAGTAGAAATTAAGTGCGGAGTAGAAGTTGGAAAAGATATTTCACTTAAAGAACTTCGCAATCAAGGATACAAAGCATTTTATGTAGCAATTGGTGCACAAGGTGGTCGTAAGCTAGGTGTAGAAGGAGAGGATAATGATGCGGTTATAGCTGGTGTTGATTATCTTCGTGATGTAAATCTTGGAAAAGAAGTTAAAACTCCTGGTAACGTAGTTGTTATTGGTGGAGGGAATGTTGCAATTGATGTAGCACGAACAGCAGTAAGAACTGGTGCCGATAAGGTAGAAATGTTTTGTTTAGAAAGTGCTAAAGAAATGCCAGCGCAAGATGAAGAAGTTGCCGAAGCTAAAGAAGAAAATATTGGCATAAATAATGGATGGGGGCCTGTTCGTATTATTGTTGAAGGTGATGCAGTTACAGGTGTAGAGTTTAAACGTTGTTTAAGTGTATTTGATTCTAATCATAAATTTAGTCCAAAATATGATGAAAACGATAAAAAAATCGTACCTGCAGATGAAGTTCTTCTTTCTATTGGTCAATCTATAGAATGGGGAAATATGCTCGAAGAAAGCAAAGTTGAATTACGACGTGGAAACGCAGCAATCGCTGATAGTCTTACTTTACAAACAAGTGAAAGTGATATCTTTGTAGGTGGTGATGTGTATACTGGTCCTAAGTTTGCTATTGACGCAATAGCTGCTGGTAAAGAGGGAGCTGATTCTTTGCATCGTTTTGTACATGCAGGGCAATCTCTTACTTTAGGCCGTAATAGACGAGAATTTTTAGTTTTAGATAAAGATAATGTAGATTATACAAGTTATGATACTGCAAAACGAGAAAAAGTTGCGCATGACGATTCTAAAAATAAAACGTTTAGTGATCCTCGATCTACATTAACTCAGGAACAAGTTGCAAAAGAAACAAAACGGTGTCTTGAATGTGGAGTTGCTCATGTAGATCCTAATCAGTGTATTGGTTGCGGAGAATGTACCGTTCGTTGTAAATTTGATGCAATTACCCTTTCTAGAGTCTTTGATGCAAAAAGTTTTGGATATGAAAATATAAAACCACATGCTGCAAAACGTGCAATTGGACGCAAAGTAAAAATTGCTTTTAATTCTAATCGTGATAGTTTAGATTGCTAGTATGCACGAATTAACAATTCTTGTAGAATTGGTGGGCATGGTTGAACAAGCCATGTCTCAAAATAATATAGATAAAATTGATACAGTTGTCGTTCAGATTGGGCAACTGTCATCAATTGTTCCCCGTTATATGAAAGAATATTATCCGAATGCAACTGAAGGTTCTAAATTAGCTGGGTCAAAGCTAAAGATTGAAATGATTCCTGGTAATGGATTGTGCCATCATTGTGATAAAGTTTTTAATGTTGTAAAAAACAAAGGAAAATGTCCTATTTGCGGGGCTGATGACTGGGAAATGCTTAGTGGTCAAGAGTTTATGTTAAAAGAAATTTACATAGAAGAGAAAAATCCTTCACAATAAAAGGAACCTTTTTAATGGTAAAAATATTGTATATTTTCACAACTGTGTTAGTTGTTTTTTCTTTAATAAAAAATAAAGCCAAAACAAAACAAGCATTCATAAAAGCGTGGAAGTCTTTTAGTAATATTCTTCCGTTGTTTTTTGCTGTACTAATACTAGTTGTCTTAATTCTCGCAATTTTTAATGCACACCTAATTTCTAGCATTATAGGTTCTGAATCGGGTTTCGTTGGAACTTTTTTTGCAAGTCTTTTAGGGGCTCTTGCAATAATTCCTTCTTTTGTCGCACTCCCTCTGGCTCAAATATTAGTAGATAATGGTGCTGGGTATACGCAAATAGGAGCTTTTGTTTCAACCTTATTTTGGGTACAATTAGCATCTTTGCCAATTGAAATAAAGTATTTTGGTAAAAAGTAGCTATAACGCGGAATATACTTGCTTTTTTGTTCTCATTTGTTGTTGCCTACAGTATAGGTTTTGTGATGGAGGCTTTATGAGCATTATAAAAAAATATAAGTATTTTATTATTACTATGCTTATTCTTGGTATTGTATTTATTATAAATAAACAAACTGGTATAAAATCAGTACAGATTTCATTTAATTCTTTTAAACAGATGTTATTATATATTCCACCAATATTTATTTTGTTGGGACTCCTTGATGTATGGATTCCTCGAGATACTATGGTTCAATTGATGGGTGAAAAGTCAGGTATTCGGGGAATTTTTCTAGCTTTCGCAGTTGGAGCTGTTGCTGCAGGACCTTTATACGGTGCTTTTCCTGTTGCAGCTGTGTTTATGAAAAA
>JTFN01008926.1_pt1 | contig 15981 bp, 22 predicted proteins | sample 235401 | NCBI WGS metagenome assembly JTFN01 (sample SAMN03067589, study PRJNA260952) | activated sludge metagenome | biome: Sludge; feature: Wastewater; isolation source: CETP activated sludge from augmented bioreactor treating industrial... | place: India:Gujarat | collected 2013-04 | reverse complement strand
GAATGATGGCTATAATTACAGCAATCAAAAGAGAAAAAAGATAACCAAAGAGACTTTCCTCCCCGCCTTAAAAGGCAGGGTATCCAAGTCTTATAATTAAAAGGATCTATTATGAATAAATTAACTCAAAATGTATTTTTCGGCGGATTTTTTGGCGGCTTCTTCGGAGGTTCAATTAGTCTTGCCTAAAATTTGAGTTAAATCTCTTGAGGCAAGACAAGCTTCAAGGGAAAAGAAAACCTTGGAGCGAAAATTCCAAGGTTTTTTTATGTCTATTTAAGGCAGGATATTACTCACCTTAATTTTATATAACTTGTTAATTTAAAAGAAAAAAATAAAAAAAATAATTTAAAAAAAGTATTGACAATTAAAAAAATAAAGAATATAATAAAAACATAAAGATTGAGAAGAATAAGAAATGCAGGTATCGTATAATGGTATTATTACAGCCTTCCAAGCTGAAGACGCGAGTTCGATTCTCGCTACCTGCTCCAAATGGAAATATAGCTCAGTTGGTAGAGCATTAAACCACAGGGTTTAAGTGGATTGGTTCAATTCCAATTATTTCCACCAAATAGAAGAAAAAAGCGGGTATAGTATAATGGCTATTACTACAGCCTTCCAAGCTGAAGATGCGAGTTCGATTCTCGCTACCCGCTCCAGATTATAATGCGGAAATAGCTCAGTTGGTAGAGCTTCTGCTTGCCAAGCAGAAGGTCGCCGGTTCAAGTCCGGTTTTCCGCTCCAAAATTTAAAAATATTAGGAGATATAAAATGAAAAATACACAACAGTTTTACTTTACAAACTTTATTTAGTTAGACTGACTTTAAAGAGGGTCAGTCTAGGCTGACTCTCGTGTATTTTAAGAATCCGAGGGTTGAAAAATCTTCGGATTTTTTTTGTTCAAAGCTACGATAGCTCCAATGGTAGAGCACTGGATTGAAAATCCGGGTGTTACTGGTTCGAATCCAGTTCGTAGCACCAAATATGGATGATTAGCTCAGTTGGTAGAGCGCCTGTCTGAAGAACAGGGCATTGCAGTAGTTCGATTCTACTATCATCCACCAATTTAAAGCTATGATAGCTCCAATGGTAGAGCACTGGATTGAAAATCCGGGTGTTGCTGGTTCGAATCCAGCTCATAGCACCAATATTTATAAAAGAAATAATAAAATATAATATTATATAATAAGATTTTTCACATTATATTTACTATTATTTTTTTTTAATTATACTAATATTAAAGAAAATAATTTAAAAGAAATAATGTTTATATTTGATTTATATAATAGTGGAGCCACAGCATTTGAAATAATATCTGCATTATTTTTTTTGTTTTTCGGATTTGGATTAATTGTTTTTTCAATAACAAGATATATATTTGAAAAAAAACCAGAAGAGTTGACTGAAAAATATTTAAAAGAACTCGAAAAAAAGGAACAAGAAGAAAAATATAAAGATTATTTAAAAAATAAAAAATAATTTAAATATTATATTCAAATCTAATTATAAGAATTAAATAATCCATATTTTGAGGAAATTTTTCTATAATTTAATCACCAATTTTCATATTCTGGTTTATAAGCTTCTTCTGAATTATTTGTAGAGTGGTTTCCCATATAATTTCCATGAGCATACCAATATTCTTTTATTTCTTCTTCGTTTTTAAAATATTTAACTGAACATAATGAGTTTCCTCCTAAATATCTGGATTTAACATGAGAACCGACATCTTCAATATTAAGTTTTGTGAAATCAACCTTATGATTTATGTTGCCAACTGGCTTGAGCGGTCTAAAATAATAACCACCAGCTTTCAAATATAATCCATAAGAATCTTTTCTAATCACAGCCATAAAATAAATCCCCATATATATGAGGATTATTATAATATTTTTAAAATGATAAATCTATTAAAATCGAGGTCTTAATTTCTTCTTATTCTTATTATCAACTTTGCTTAATACATCATGTGGAAATTCCATTACTATTGGATAATTTGAGTTTTGTTCAATGCTTTCATATAATGCTTCAACTCTGCTTTTTAAAATATGACTTGGAGTGCTATCATTCATAGGTTTTAACTTTTCAATTTCTCTTGTTAAAAAATTAATAGATAAGTCATCTGAAAAATCATATTTATCCATTAAAGCATTTACTAAATGTTTAGCATCTTCAATATCTTTCATTGTTCTCAAGCTTGTTGTAATTTTTTGAGAAAGCATTTCTTCTAATGATACTGAACGTATTACAATGTTATTTCCTTCAAAAATTACAATATCAGAGGTGCTTTCTCTATGCATATCTTGAATATCATTATTAAACCATTGATCTTTTTTTGTATATTCCAAATCCAAATCTTCTGCTGTCTTTTGAATAGCTTCTTTTAAGATCGAATTAGATTTTTTATCATTCGGAAAATAAGCATCAATATCATGTGTAAAATCTCTTGCTTCTAAATGAAGGAGTAAAACAGCCCCACCAGAAGCATGAATTTCGATTTTATTTCTTAGCTTATGTTTATTTAAATAATCATCTAGTTTTTCAAGGGATTTAATAAGTAATTCTTTGTTAAATTCTTTAATAGCCATAGTTTATAATACTTTATAGGTTGCTTGTTATACTATTATTTTAACATAGTTTTATAATATGAAAAAGAAAATCTTTAAAAAAATAATAATTAATGATATAATTAAGTCTTTAAAGGTTATTAAAAATGAGTATTAAAATATATGAAGGAATAAAATTAAATATATCAACAGTTAAAGAAATATATGAGTTAAAACAATATTTCAGAGATTTATTCATAAACTCTACGAAAAGTATTATTAAAGAAAACTTTACAAAGGAATTCTGTTCTCTTAGAGATCATGCACTGTATCACTCGAAACAAAGTGTAGAAAATACTGAAGAAAGCAAATCTTCATTTAGAAAAGTTTTCAGAGAATATTATGACTTTCTTAAAAATCTTGGATATGAAATATATGAAAGAAATCCTGATATTGATGGAACCCTTGACATAAACCTTTTTATGTCAGAAAATAATGAAATATTAGGAATTTACAGTTCTGAACATTCTTTTCAATATAATAAGGAAATTTTAAATCACCCTAAAATTGAAGATTATCATTATCAAGATCAAACAGATAAACCAAAAGATATTGAGAGTTCTGAATGGTCTGAAAGACGTAAAATATGGTTAAATGCATTAGATAACAATATTCTTAAAATAGAAATAATTGATTCAATGGATATAAGAAATATTGTATTATCATTGAGAAAAGATTTTAATAAAGAATTTTATGAAATTCAAGAAAAAATATATGAAGAAAGACTCAAAAATGCTGCAATAGATCTTATAAGCAAGGATATTTATGAAGAAAAATATAATGACGATAAAATGACTTCAAGATTAAAAGCATTTAGAGAGGCAAGAGAATCAGAAAAAATACAAGAAAAAATGGATTATTTAAGAACATTACTTCCAAAGCATTATAAAATTGAGGAATAAATAAAATGAAAGTTTATATCAGAAAAGATTTAAATATGAGAAAAGGAAAAATGATAGCACAAACAGCTCATGCTATCATGGCATTATTTTTAAATGCAATGAAAAAAGAAAATGATACTTATATTTTAGAAGGTAATAATTTTGAATTACTAAGTGATTGGTTAAATGACGACTTGCCATTGGAATTAATAAAGGTTGAGTCTGAAGAATCTCTAATAGATTTTTATAGCAAAACTAATAATTATAAAGTAATGATTGAAGATCAAGGCAGAACTGAGTTTAAAGGATCTCCTACAAAAACGTGTTTTGCAACAATTTCAGGAGATTTTATTAATTATGAAAATACTAACTGTCGTTCATATGATTATGTTAATGTTAAACAAGTAATTGTTATTAATAATGATATAAAAGATGAAAAATGGGATCTTGCATTAAAAGGTGCAAAAGCAAGTTTATTAGCATTGTTAAATAGCAAAGGTGTTTACAAAACTAAAACTTCAATAATGTTTGATTTGTCAGAAAATGAAGATTTAAAACAATGGTTATCAGGAGCATTTGCTAAAATAGCAGTAAAAGCAGATTCTGAATATTTTGAAAAGATAAAATATTCAGGCTTGAATGTTTATAGTAGAAGTAATTGTTTGGCATTTAGTCCATATAATAATGAAAAGTATGAAGGAATAACTTCAGATTTAAAATTAATATAAAGGCACTTTAAGTGTCTTTATTTTTTTAAAAATTTTTCCAAAAAGGGAAACAGTTTTCACAAAATTTAATATTTTCATTAATTTTTTTTCTTTCAATAATGCTGAGATAACGCACGTTTATTTCTTTTGTGATTATTTCTTTTATGTGTTCAATATTTTGTGGGTTTGAAACATTAATATCTATAGTTTTAACAAGTGTTTTTTCACAATGAGTATAGGGTTTTTGATAAGAACCTTTTTTAACTTTATGTATTTTATAGTTGTTATCTTCTTTTGTAAGGTTTAAATAATAAGAATTCATAGTATTTTATATTTTTTGTTTTCTTTTTTTATCTAGTTTATTAATATACTTAAGCTCGCTTTTAGGAATATAAATAACATTATGATGTTTGTTAAAAGCTTCTTTTATAGTCATTTTATTTTTTTCTCTATAAGGAAAACCATCATCAATATAGCAAATAGCATTTTCGTTAATGTCTGCAATATTTAATTTTTTTGTTTTTCGTTCTTTCTCATTTAAATGATTTAAATAATAATTAAAATCTTTATTTGAAGGCTTAAATAAAAAAACAAATATTCCCTCTGTTTGAAAAAAAGGGTCGCTTTTTTCAGAAATAGATTTTTGAACTAATGTTTTCATATAATCATTTAAGCATAAAGATAATAACTTTTCATGTTCTAATGATTCTTTTATTTTGTTATCTAAGTGTGTTTGTTTTTTTGCAACAAATCCATCATCACTAAAACGATATATTTTCATATTTACATTTTAATATAATTATTTAAAAATACAAAATTATTTTTAAATAAAAATAAATAGAATAAAAAAAATCTTATTAAGTTTTTTAGAGAAATTTTAAAAATAAATTTAGATAACGATTTTGAGATTGAATTAACAAAGGGAATGTCAGGCGTAGTTTATGGAACATATGTTGTTAAATATGATAGTTTTTTGAAGACATTACAAATTGAAAATTCAGAATTATTCAATGATTATCAAAAACTTATTTATAAACATTATCAAGTTAATTTTAAATTAGATTTAATTAAAAAATTTGCAAAAGAAAACGAGATTGACTACTTAAATCCTTCTAAAAATGAAGCAAATTTTATTATTTTAAATGTTTAAAAGATAAAAGAGTGTTTACACTCTTTTATAATTGAGTGGTTCTTTAAGTTTTTTATGCAAAATAAAGGAAGTTAATATACCAGCGATTAAACCAAATAAGTGTCCTTCCCAAGATACACCTTGATGAATAGGTAATATTCCATATAGTATTCCACCATAAAATATAATTAATGTAATTGCAATAATTATATCTAATACATTTCTTCTAAAAATAGAAGTAGATATTAAATAACCGAATAAACCAAAAACAATTCCAGAAGCACCAATATGAATTGAAGTTCTGCCAAAAAGCCATAACATTATACCAGTAATTATAGTAATTGATAATATTATAGAAAAGTATCTTAATACACGCTCATGCATTAATACTAGAGTAGAAAATACAAAAAAAGGAATTGTATTAGATATTAAATGTGCAAAGTTACTATGAACAAAAGGCATACTAAAAATATTAAGAAAAGAATTTAATTGTCTTGGTATTAGTCCAAATGTATAATTAAAAGAAAGAGAAAAAAACAATTCAACTACTTCAATAAGCCACATTATTAATAATAAACTAAATGTTGCTTTACTTTTTTTTATTATTTCTAAAATGATTGTATTCATTCGTCCTCTTTATTTTTACATTTGTTTAAATGTTGTTTTTTTGATTCAAGCAGATAAATATAAGATTTATGATAACGTTTTGTTCTTAAAAAATCTTCTTCTGAAATCCCCTTAAGGCGAGTGATGTCAGAATTATCTTTTAAATCTTCCAGTTTTATTAATATAGCATCTAAATTAGTGGCAACTCTTTTAATATATATACTGTAATCTTCTTCTTTCGGGTGTGTTAATAATTCTAAAGCTGTTACAACCCTATCTGTAAAACCTTCATTTTTTATTCTTTGAATAGTCCATTCTTTACAATCCTCAACAACATCATGAAGAACAGCAATAATCATTAACTCAAGATCATCAGTTCTTAAATTAAACATTAATCTTAAAGGGTGAAGAATATAAGGCTTTCCGCCTTTATCAAATTGATTATTGTGTGCCGTAGAAGCAATGTCTATTGCTTTAGCTAAAAGTTTATTTAAATCTTTTTTCATGTATCTTCTCCTTTCTGAATGTAATCTCCTATCAATTCTTTTAAACAAGAATCACAAAGGTCACACTTTACTCTTGTTCCATCTCCAAATGCAGAAGAAAAACCTCCAACAAAATCAAATTTAAAGAACTCTTGAAAAGCAAGCGAATCTTCTACTTCTACTTCTTTTTTACATTTATCACAAACTATTGAAGAAACTTCTTCTATTTCTACATTTTTTTTTGTATTAACTATCATTTTATTCTCCTAAAATTTTAATTTTATCAAAAACAGTATATATTATCAATATATATTAAGAAGTTTCAATTGAAAAATTCATTGGAAAAAACGAGTCTAAATCTATGCCAGCTTTTTTGCTCATAAAATCTGTTTCAGTAGAAATATCATTAGAAAAATCAATTTTTCCTACACCACCGGATCTTTTAAACATAAATCCATGATGCTTATCAAGGGAAAAAATATTTTCTTCTACATAATTAATCCGATCAATAAAATTCAATTCAATACTATTATTTTTAAGAAGAACATGTTAAAGCAATGTATAAGGTTGAAGCTAGGAAAATAGCAAGATGGGACAGGCCAAAAGCAATGCTCGAAATATTAGAATATGAGGAAAAGAACAAGCCTAAAAAACCGATACTAGCTAAAAAAGAAGAAGAAAAAGCGGCTTATGAAAATATGCGTGACAAGCTTAAAACGGCTAAAAGAGAAAGAAAGAGTCACTCAAGAGCATTAAGTAATAAACCAAGGCAAATGCCAAACGGATTTAGGCCAAGCGGTCACGTTAGTTGAATAATTTTATATTTATGGTTTGATATAAATAAAACAACTATAAGTAAAATATAATGAAAAAAATACTATCAATTATTATTTTAATGTTCGGAGTTTCAAGTGCCAAAAGTTTATTCCATGATTCTGAATACTTCTATGTTAATAAACATCTTCAAATTTCAAATTATGTTGAAAAAGCCAAAAATTTAAATTTATCTAATATTTCTTGTAGTTGGTATCATTGCTATGCCTTAAAAGACGGGACTGTTTGGTCGGTCGGGTATAATGGTTATCGTCAATTAGGTCTTGATAATACTACTAAACTAAATATAACTGTTTGGACAAATACGGGTTTAACGGCTGATTCTGTTGCTGCTGGTGTTCATCATGGGTATGCCTTAAAAGACGGGACTGTTTGGTCGGTCGGGTATAATGCTTCTGGTCAATTAGGACTTGGCGATACTACTAATCGAACCACTTGGACAAATACTGGTTTTACGGCTGATTCCGTTGTGTCTGGTCTTCATCATGGCTATGCCTTAAAAGGCGGGACTGTTTGGTCGGTCGGGGCTAATGCTGTTGGTCAACTAGGGCTTGGTAATACAACTACTAGAAGAAATTGGACAAATACGGGTTTTACGGCTGATTCTGTTGTTGCTGGTGAGTCTTTTGCATATGCCTTAAAAGGGGGGACTGTTTGGTCGGTTGGACACAATAATCGTGGTCAATTAGGACTTGGTGATACAATCAATAGAACTGATTGGACAAATACTGGTTTTACGGCTGATTTTATTGCTGCTGGTCATTATCATGGCTATGCCTTAAAGGGGGGAACTGTATGGGGTGTTGGTGGAAATTATTATGGTCAATTAGGTTTAGGCGATACTACTCTTCGAACTAATTGGACAAATGCGGGTTTTGAGGCTGATTCCGTTATGGCTGGTGATGATTTCGGTTATGCCTTAAAAGATGGGAATTTTTGGTCGATCGGGCATAATTATTCTGGTCAATTAGGGATTGGTGGTTATTCTGATCCAAATACTTTCACCGAAGTGCCTTTTATTAGCCGTGATTAACAAATCGCATTTTTTAGATATTGAATAATTTTTTATATGATAATTTAATATTAGGATAGGTATTTTTTCACTTTCTCAATTTTACTTTTTAAAACTGCCCACTTTTACCGTGGGCTTGTTTTATTCATATGGCCTCATATTTTTAAGAGTCTTTTCAATCTTGTAAAAATACGGGTCAATATTTTCATTATTTTTTATTTTATTTCTCATGTCTGCAAAGAAATCAAAAAAAATATTTTTATCAATAAAACCATATATATAACAAAGCATTTTTTGATTGTTTTTTAAGCTTTTTTATGCTATGATATGAGAAATTTTCAAGGAGTTAACATTGAATATATTTGAAGAATTAGAAAATATAGAAAAACACAAAATTGTGACTCTAGAGGAAACAGGAGAAGATTTTTGTTTTATAAATGTTCAAGAAAAAACAATTAAGACAAATAAAATTAAAAATGAAATAGATAAATCAGAAAAAGTTATAAATAAAGAGTATATTTTAAGTAAAAATGAACTACATGAATTTAAAAAAAATAATTATAAAATTTTTTCAAGCGATCAATATATGGTACTTCCCAAAGGAATAAAATATAACCTAAAAGAATACATTGATTTAATGATAGAAACAAAATCAAATATAATTCAAGTTCTAGAAGATAATTTTGAAGAATCTGCTAACTATCCATTAACTTTTTCAAAAAATAATGATTATGAAGTCATTTATAAAATAAATAAATCCTTAGTATTAAGTCGAAAAAAAGAAATAATCCCACAACCAGTATTATTGGGTTATTTAGATGGAATGACAGAAGACTACTTTAATTTAGAGGAACTAATCGAGTTCTTAAAAAATAAGGAATCTATCTATCTCATAGAAAATGAGAACAATGACTATATTTTTAAATATATGAATTTAGAAAAAGGTGAAGGTAAGAATTATATTTTATTCATTATTTATTTAGATGAAAAAAAGATAGAAAAAATAAATAAATATTTTAAAGACGTAGGAAACTTAAAAAATTTAGAAAGCTGTTCTAATAAACAATTAACAAACTTACTTATAAAAAGTAAAGTATTAAATTTAGAAAAAAGTGATTTGGTTATTAAAGAAGAATTATTTTAGGAGTTTAAAACATGAATTTAGAAAAAATTACAACTCAATTACAAATGGCAATACAAGATGCTAATACAATGGCAATTGGAAGAAATCATAATTATATAGACACTGAACATTTAATGTCTTCTTTAATTTCTCAAAAAGAAGGGATTATAAGAAAAGTATTGAAAAGATTAAATGTTGACATAAACAATATCAATAATGCAATTAATAAAAAAATAAATGAAAAACCAACAGTTTCAAGTATTAATGAAGATACTAAAGCTACTCCTCAATTTATAGCATTGTTTAATAGGGCTGAAAAAATTGCGGAGGAGCTTGGAGATACATATACATCTTCAGAAGCAATATTTTTATCAGCTTTTGATGATAAAAGCATAGGTGATATATTAAAAGAAGAAAAAATAACAAAAAAACAAGCAAAAGAAACAGTTCTTAATATACGAAAAGGTGAAAAGGTATCATCTGAAAATGCTGAGAATGTTAGGGGTGCCTTAGAAAGATTCACCGTAAATTTAACAGAAAAAGCTTCTTCTGGTAAGATCGATCCTATCATAGGACGAGATGATGAAATTAGAAGAACCATACAAGTCTTGCAAAGAAGAACAAAAAATAATCCAGTGTTAATAGGTGAACCCGGAGTAGGGAAAACAGCAATAGCAGAAGGATTGGCTCAAAGAATTGTTAATAATGAAGTTCCAGAAGGATTGAGAGGCAAAAAACTTTTATCTCTTGATATGGGTTCTCTTGTAGCAGGTGCAAAATATAAAGGTGAATTTGAAGAACGTTTAAAATCTGTTATTCAAGAAGTCGAAAAAGAAAATGGACAGGTTATTCTATTTATAGACGAAATTCATACTATGGTTGGTGCAGGAAAAGGAGAAGGTTCTATAGATGCGGGAAACTTACTAAAACCAGCATTAGCAAGAGGAGATTTAAGTTGTGTAGGGGCAACAACACTAGATGAATATAGACAATATGTAGAAAAAGATGCTGCATTAGAAAGAAGATTTCAAAAAGTTATTATTAATGAGCCAAGTGTTGAAGATACTATTGCCATATTAAGAGGTATTAAAGAAAAATATGAACTTCATCATGGTGTCGATATTACGGATAATGCAATAATAGCAGCTTGTAATTTATCTGATAGATATATTACTGATAGAAATTTACCTGATAAGGCTATAGATTTAATTGATGAAGCCGCAAGTATGATTAGAATGGAAATAGATTCAAAGCCAATAGATATGGATAAACTTGAAAGAAAAATTGTACAGCTTCAAATTGAATCAGAGGCATTGAGAAAAGAAAAAGATCCAGAGTCACAAATTAGACTGGCTGAATTAAATGAAAAAATAAATGACTTAACAAAAGAGTATTCAGTATTAGATAAAAAATGGAGAGAAGAAAAAGCTACTTTGTTAGATGAAAATGAAATAAAAGAAGAAATTGATTCTCTAAAAATTGAAATGGAAAATTGTAAAAGAGAAGGTAATTTGGCAAGAATGGCAGAAATTCAATATGGTTTACTTCCTGAATTAGAGAAAAATCTTAAAAGAGATAAAAAAGAAGAAGAAAATCTTGAGTTACTGAGAAATAAGGTTTCAGAAGAAGAAGTCGCTGATGTTGTTTCTCGCTGGACTGGAATCCCTGTTTCAAAAATGCTTGATGAGGAATCTAAAAAATTATTACATCTTGAAAAAACATTACATAAAAAAGTAGTAGGACAAAATGAAGCTGTAGAGGCTGTTGCAGATGCAGTAAGAAGATCCCGATCTGGATTAGCAGATCCCAATAAACCAGCAGCTTCTTTTCTATTTTTAGGCCCTACAGGTGTCGGTAAAACAGAATTGTGTAAAACACTTGCTGATACATTATTTAACGATAAAGAAGCAATTATAAGAATAGATATGTCAGAATACATGGAAAAACATTCTGTTTCAAGACTGGTTGGTGCTCCTCCCGGATATGTTGGATATGAGGAAGGTGGCTACTTAACAGAAGCAGTCAGAAGAAAACCATATTCAATTGTATTACTAGATGAAATGGAAAAAGCACATCCAGATGTATTTAATATATTATTACAAGTGCTCGATGATGGAAGGCTAACAGACGGACAAGGAAGATTAGTAAACTTTAAAAATACAATAATTGTAATGACATCTAATTTGGGTTCTGAAATTATTACAGAAAGGAAAGAAAATACATATGAAGAAATGAAAGAAGCTGTTTTAGAGGTTTTAGAAGATAATTTAAGACCTGAATTTATTAATAGAATAGATGAGACTGTCGTGTTTCATCAGTTATCAAAAGAACACATGGAAAATATTGCAAATATTTTATTAAAAGACATATTAATTAGATTAGAGGAAAAGGGTGTTAAATTAGTGTTTTCTAAAGAATCAATGGATTTTCTAATAGATAAAGGATATAATCCTATATATGGTGCAAGACCCATGAAAAGAGCCATTCAACAATATATAGTTAATAAGTTGGCTAAAATCGTATTAACTAAAAAATTAAAAGAAGGAACAAAATTAAAAGTAACAGTTGATAAAAATAATGATTGTTTAAAGTTTTCTTAATTTATTGACTTTACAAAAACTCCATTTAAAAATTTTAAGTGGAGTTTTTTTTAAGTATAGAATATTAATAAAAAAATGTTATAATAAAACTAAAAGAGTTTTAAGAAGTAATATAAAACATGAAAATAAACTACAATAAGCTATCAGAAAAAGAAATAACTCAAGATTTATATGATTATTTAAAAAGAGAGTGGAAAGGTATAACCTCTATCTCTAATAATAGTATTATGGGATTTCATTCTTTAATAGATGAAACAGTTAATTATGCTCAAGAGAAAAGTGATTTTTGGTTCTATGAAAGAGCATTGGATGAAACATATGATCTTTGGGAAAGAAAAAGACTAGAAAATAAATATACAAGTAGTCTTTCTACAATTAAAAAAGTTAATAATATTAAAGAAATTTATGAAGAAATTACAAAAATATATAATACAGAAAAAGAAAATTGGGAAGAGTCTTTGTATATTAATGCTGTAATCAATTCTTTAAAAGAAAATTATAATATTTCAGATCTTAAACCTAAAGGCTGGGAGGAGTTTCATAGTAAATATAAAAATATAGAACAAATAAAAGATTATATTATAAAAGATAAAGAAAATAAAAATCTTAATTTTTTTGGTGGAATAGAACTCCCAACAAAACCACCATTTCAACAACATGTATCAATCGGTTATGTTTCTTATAATAATATAATTAAAAATAAGCCCCCTTATATAATGCTTATTGAAGGTGTTACATATTATGCAATAGCCGCTAAAAAATTAAAAAACACAACAGAATATATAAAAAAAATTCGTACAATAGATGAAAATTTTAAAGACTTGTCAGCTGTTGAAATTAAAAAAAACTTTGAAGATCTGTTTAATTATCAATATAAGAAATTAAAAATAGAAGAAGATAAACAAAAAAATGAATTAAAAAGTGTCTTAAATAAATTTATAAAGAAATAAACTCTTTATCGAGTTTATTTCATGGGAAGAATCTCAAAAAAAGAGTGTAAAAAAAACAATATTGAAATAAAATAATTGTCTCAAGAAACCTCCTATTTGATAAAAAAGGCAAAAAGCCTTTTTTATTCTTTATTAAAAGTTCTTTTTTTAGAAATTTTAACATTTTTTGTATTTTTTTGATTAAACTTTTTTTTGTTATAAAGAGTATGTTTATATCGTGCTTCATTATCACCCAATGAATAATTCATTAAACGAGCTATATTTCTGGCATCATCAACACCTCTATGAGCAACCCCAGCAAAGCGTATTCCACATGCATTTAATGCTTTATTAACACCAACACCTCTCTTTAAACCTTGTTTTTGTGCAAAAGCCTCTTTAAGATTAATATGGTTTTCAATTGGTGTTTTTAGTCCTCTTCGACTACATTCTGATTGCATTTTAAATTTGTCAAAATCACCCCAAGAACAAAAGACTCTATTGCTAAATTTTAAAAACCAATCTTCAAACTTATAAAGGGACTTTTCAAAAACTTCAGCATTTTCAACATCTTCTTGTGAAATATGACAAAAGTCGATACAATCTTGAGTCAGTTTTCTATGTTTTTCAGGTTTAACAAAAATAGAAATTTCATCTAAGATTTTAAATTTAGAATCAACTGCAACCGCTCCAATTTCTATAATTTCTCTTTCATGTCTAGGAATTATTTTTTCATCTTTTGAAAAGTTACATTCAAGATCTAAGACAATAAAAATAGTGTTTTCATCATAAGTAAAGTTTTCTTTCATTTTATATACCTTTTGATTTATTAAATGAATTATATCAAATAGGATTTTTTATATCAACATTTTTTAAATTAAAGATAATGTTTTTATACTTCTTTTTATGTTTAAGATTTCTCTTCTATGTTCTTTTAATAAATCTTTTGGTAATGTGTTTTCTTTTATTGTCTTTTCTAAAAAATTAATCCTATTAATAAGATTTTCTTTAGCAATAATAACAGCTTTTTTATAGGCTATAGGTGTATCATTTAATAATAAGTCAAGACCTTTTCTCCTAGAAAATATTTCTAAATCCATATTAAAACTAGATAATTGTTTCGGTGGAATAAAATAAAACAATTCTTCACTACCTTTATAAGTAATATCAGGTTGAGAAAGTAACACTACTTGTTTTTTTTCATTTTTTGTGACTCCTCCTATCAAAAAGAATTTTTGTTTATCATAAGGTTTTGTAAATACAGCATAAGCTTTTAAATTATAAATATCTTCGATGTTATAGTAATACTCTTTTGTTTGATTATAATGAATTTCTTCAAGAATATCATTTAATGTTTTCATATATGTTTATTCTCCTAATTACATTGTTCTTTTTTATAAAAATTATTTTTTAAATATTCATAAGCATTCTGAATAGATTGGCTTTTTTCTAAATATTCTTTTTCTAATTCAGGATCATTAAGGGAAGCAATTTTGTCAGGGTGATACTGACTCATTAGTTTTCTATAAGCTTTTTTTGCTTCTTCTAATGTAGATTCTTTGTTAATGCCCAAAATTAAAAAATGATTTTCTAAAGAATTATTTTTTTCTCTTCTAAAGTTATAATTATTGTAATTTCTTTTATGTTCTCTATTATATTCTTTTCTTTTTTCTTTAAAGGCTTTAAAAAAGCTTTCATAAACATCTTCAGTCTTAAAATTAGATACAGTAGCAGAATGATACATAGAAAGAATAAGACCTTCAGAAACAGTTAAGGTGTTTTTCTGTGATGTTGCCTGAATGAATTTTAATATTTTCTTTTGAATGGTTGAAGAAGGTGTTCTATTTCGATGAAAAAAACTTAATTTACAAAGAACTTTTACAAAAGATAAATAAATTTTACTACCAAAATCGTTTAAAAAAATTGTTTTTTCTGCTAAAGAAATATCATTTGATTCTTTTCCTAGATTAAAAGCATTAATAGCTTTTTTTCGCTCCTCAAGAGAAGATTCAGATAAGATTTCTTCTAGCTCTTTTATCATTGATGGTAATACATTGCCCTCAATCTTACAAAAATGTCCAAAAATATAGAACCAAGAAAGAAGATAAAGTTCTTTTGAATTATCAGCTTTTAACATTTGAGTCGCCTTATAGTTTGTATACAGTAAAGTTGTCAACTTATACAAATTATAAGCAATAAATTTTAATATTTTATATGATATTAAACCAATAATAGCATATAATATATAATCATTGCTTGTAATTATATAAGCCAAAAACATTATAAAAATTAAAAACATTTATATATTCCACTTAATTTATGTTAATCCATTCGATTATGTCAGGTTCAATAATGGATTTTTGTATATTATTTAATCGTTTAAAATATTTTTTAGATAACATTTGATTTCCTTCATCTAAAGCATCTAAAAAATCGTGTAAATCTTCATTGAATAATTTTTTGTTTTCTATATTGTCTAATATAACTTTTCTTAAATTATAAAGACTTCTTAATGGGGGCTTACTTATACTTGAAGATATTTTATCCATTATTTTTTCATATCCTTCTATTTTATAGTAATTCAAGAAGGATTTCAATTCATTTTCTGAATCAAAATTATTTATTATAATTTGTTTTAAAGATTCTATACTTAAATCAACATTGTCATCATGAATGTAAATAGAAAACAAGACATCTGCTAATATATCGTTTTTTATAGAAATATACTGTTCTAAAAACAAATCTTCTTTTTTTAAAAAAATGTTTTTTGACATTAAATAAAAACTCCAACAACCCATATATTATAGCTAAAAAAAGAAAAAAAATAAAGAAATAAATAATATAATATAATATAATTTTTTATTGATTTATAGAGATGATTATAGTATAATTCAAATGGGGATAAAAAGGGGAAAATAAAGTTAACAACCTCGCCTTAAAAGACGAGGCTTATAGCCAAATCAATTAAGGAACAATCTTTGATTGTTGGTTAACCAGACTTAGGATTGCTTTATTTTTAAGCATTCCTACGTTAAATAAGAATATATAGGTAGACCAGAATGCAT
>JTFN01005879.1_pt1 | contig 16056 bp, 11 predicted proteins | sample 235401 | NCBI WGS metagenome assembly JTFN01 (sample SAMN03067589, study PRJNA260952) | activated sludge metagenome | biome: Sludge; feature: Wastewater; isolation source: CETP activated sludge from augmented bioreactor treating industrial... | place: India:Gujarat | collected 2013-04 | reverse complement strand
TTGATTCACCCAATCGCGATGGACGAAGGTTTACGCTTCGCAATCCGTGAAGGTGGCCGTACTGTAGGTGCAGGCGTAGTATCTAAAATCGTAGCTTAATTGCAGCGGTTAAAGAAAAAGGGAGCTTCGGCTCCCTTTTTTCATTCAATAACGAATAACGAACAACGAATAACGCCCTTGTTTTACATCACTTGATCGGTATAATACAGCGTCCGTTTCTGTCACATACACAGAACCTGCAGGGGTGTAGTTCCAATTGGTAGAACAGCGGTCTCCAAAACCGACGGTTGGGGGTTCGAATCCCTCCACCCCTGCCACAAGAAAACAGCTATTAGCTATTAGATACTAGATATTAGAAGGCGATGGCCGGAGTTTATGCGTTAACTAATATTCAATATCTAATAGCTAATATCGATTTTGCTTTTTAATTACAGGATTAAATAATGAGTGCAAACACCGAAACGCAAAGCAGCTCGTTCGACGCCTTAAAATGGTTAGTCGCTATCGTTTTACTTGCTGCCGCAGTCCTTGGTAACTATTACTACACAGAACAAGTATCAGTACTTTATCGTGCGATTGCTGTTGTGCTGTTGGTTGTTATCGCAGGTGTTATTGCGGGCATGACCTCGAAAGGCCGTCGGTTCCGTGGCTTTGCTAAAGAAAGCCGCACTGAGGTTCGTCGCGTAGTTTGGCCAACGCGTCAAGAAGCTACTCAAACTACTATTATTGTTGTTGTTGCGACCGCAATTGTATCTTTAATCTTATGGGGCATGGATGCGATTTTAGTTCGTGTCGTTGGCTTCTTTACCGGATTGGAGTTTTAATCAATGGCAGAGCAAATTAAAAAACGTTGGTACGTGGTTCAAGCATTCTCTGGTTTTGAGAAGCGTGTTGCTGAGTCTCTGCGCGAGCATATCAAAATGCACGGTATGGAAGACAAATTCGGTGAAGTCTTAGTACCAACTGAAGAAGTTGTGGAAATGAAAGCGGGCAAGCGTGCGAAAAGCGAACGCAAATTCTTCCCAGGCTATGTACTAGTCGAAATGGCGATGGATGAAGCTGCTTGGCACTTGGTCAAATCTATCCCACGCGTACTAGGTTTTATTGGCGGAACGCAAGAGCGTCCGATTCCAATCACGCAAAAAGAAGCTGACACTATTCTGAATCGCCTGCAAGACTCGGTTGATAAGCCTAAGCCAAAAACCTTGTTTGAAGCGGGCGAAGTGGTACGGGTTAATGACGGTCCGTTTGCTGACTTCAATGGTACCGTAGAAAGCGTAGACTACGACAAGAGCCGCTTAACAGTATCGGTCTCTATCTTTGGTCGCGCCACGCCGGTTGAGCTTGAGTTCGGCCAGGTAGAAAAAGCGTAACAGCCGTTATTCGTGGTTCGCACTGTTCGAACCCGGAACCCCGAACAGCGCAGCGTACGAACAACGAAGTGTACGAACAACGAAGAACGAAGTGTACGAAAAACGCACTTCGTTAGTTGCAATCAGGGGCGAATAGGACTATAATTCGCCTCCTTTTTATATTGGGGAGCCGTTAGAGTAAGTCAACTCTTAGACTTACGAGGCGTTAGACCCGCAACCAAGAGGCTAAAACATGGCTAAGAAGTTAAAAGCTATCATCAAGTTGCAAGTAGCAGCTGGTGCAGCTAACCCATCACCACCGGTAGGTCCAGCATTGGGTCAACACGGTGTGAACATCATGGAATTCTGTAAAGCGTTTAACGCAGCAACTGGCGAACTTGAAAAAGGCGCTCCGGTTCCTGTTGAAATCAGCGTTTTTGAAGACCGTTCTTTCACCTTTATCACTAAAACTCCTCCAGCAGCCTTCTTGTTGAAGAAAGCAGCAGGCATTAAGAGTGGTTCAGGCCGTCCAAACACTGATAAAGTTGGTACTGTAACTGTAGCTCAGTTAGAAGAAATTGCTAAGACCAAAGAGCCTGACTTAACAGCGGCTAGTCTGGAAGCAGCAGTACGTACTATTGCCGGCTCTGCTCGCGCAATGGGCTTGAAAGTGGAGGGTCTATAAGATGGCTAAGTTAACTAAACGCGCTCGTCTGATCCGTGAGAAAGTTGAAGCTCGTGATTATGAAATCAACGAAGCGATCAACCTGTTGAAAGAATTGGCAACTGCTAAATTCAAAGAAAGCGTTGATGTATCAGTAAATCTGGGTATCGACGCTCGTAAATCTGACCAAAACGTTCGTGGTGCTACTGTACTACCTAACGGTACTGGTCGTGACGTTCGTGTTGCAGTATTCACTAGCGGCGCTAACGTAGAAAAAGCTAAAGCAGCTGGTGCTGATTTAGTAGGTATGGAAGACTTAGCTGAGCAAATCAAGAAAGGCGAGATGAACTTTGATGTTGTTATCGCTTCTCCAGACGCTATGCGTGTGGTTGGTATGCTGGGTCAAATCTTAGGTCCACGTGGCCTGATGCCAAACCCTAAAACTGGCACCGTAACTCCTGACGTAGCTACTGCGGTACAAAACGCTAAAGCTGGTCAGATCCGTTATCGTAACGATAAAGCTGGTATTATCCATGCTACTATCGGTAAAGTTGATTTCGATAACGATAAGTTAAAAGAGAACTTAGAATCTCTATTAGCTGCTCTGAAGAAAGCTAAGCCTTCTTCAGCTAAAGGTCAATACATTAAGAAAGTTAGCTTATCAACCACTATGGGCGCTGGCGTAGCCATCGACCAAAGCACGTTAAGCTAAGATTTCAAAGGTTTATGGGTTGGAGCTAACGCTCTCATCCAAGACCGCAGGTGTATCGCGAGACCATCCTTCGGGATTTAAAGCGACACTTAATTTCCTGCGCAGATGGTGATATCCGACTCAGACTCTCTGGGTAAGAGATTCACCGTGACAACGTGGCAGAATGTGGTTTTCTGCCTATGTGTAACGATGACCCGGCGCGTTTTCGCAAAGGGTCAAAAAAAGAGGTGATACTAGTGGCACTAGGTTTAGCAGCAAAAAAGGCAATCGTTAAAGAAATTAACGAAGTTGCTTCAAACGCTCTATCCGTCGCTGTTGCTGAGTATCGTGGTATGGAAGTTGCGGACATGACCCAACTTCGTCGTCAAGCTCGTGAGCAAGGCGTGTATCTGAAAGTTATTCGGAATACATTAGCTAAGCGTGCGTTCGCTGACACGAAATTTGGTGACATGGATGCGGCACTTGTAGGTCCTTTGGTCTACGGCTTCTCTTTGGATGCGCCTGGCTCTGCTGCGCGTTTGTTCAAAGATTTCGCTAAACAGAACAAGCACCTTAAAGTAACTGCTCTATCAATCGGTAACGGTTTGATGGGTGCAGATAAGCTTGAAGCAGTTGCTTCACTTCCGACTCGCGACGAAGCATTGGCGAAATTGCTTGCAACCTTCAAAGCGCCTGTTAGTAAGTTCGTTCGTACAATTAACGAAGTACCTACTAAGTTTGTGCGTGTGTTGTCGGCAATTAAAGACGCTAAATAGAAGCGGTTTTTATAACCATTTTTTTGTAATTTATAACCCAGGAGTTTAGAGTTATGGCTCTTACTAAAGACGATATTTTGAATGCAATCGCTGAAATGCCAGTTATGGAATTGGTAGAGTTGATTGAAGCAGCTGAAGAAAAATTCGGTGTTGACGCATCTGCTGCTGTTGCAGTAGCTGCTGGCCCAGCTGTAGCTGCTGAAGCTGCAGAAGAGAAAACTGAATTTGACGTAATCTTGAAAGCTGCAGGCGCTAACAAAGTTGCTGCTATCAAAGCAGTACGTGGCGCAACCGGTCTTGGCTTGAAAGAAGCTAAAGATATGGTTGAGTCTGCACCTGTTGCTGTTAAAGAAGGCATCAGCAAAGAAGACGCAGAAGCACTTGCTAAAGAATTGACTGAAGCTGGTGCGGAAGTTGAAGTTAAGTAAGTTTAACCACTTACATAACTTGGCCTTTTAGGCCTAGGGCTGGTGGCAATATTGCTACCAGCCTTTTTGCGCTGTAAAGCATGTATCATTTTTGCCCGTTATTGGGGTGCATGCTCGCGGTGACAAAAACGGGAACGACAAGCTTTAAGTAGTTTGTTTTTAACCATCGACTCCTACTCCGGTGGTTAGGGTCATCAATCAGCTAGCTGAGGAACCCCATGGCGTACTCCTACTCTGAGAAAAAACGTATTCGTAAGGATTTTGGTAAACGGCCTCATGTACTTGAAGTGCCATACCTGCTGTCAATCCAATTAGATTCATTTAAAAAATTCATCGAGCCGGATCCAGAAGGCAATAACGGTCTGGAAGCGGCATTTCGCTCAGTATTTCCAATTACCGCCTATTCAGGTAATTCGGAATTGCAGTACGTGAGCTATCACTTAGGTGAGCCGACCTTTGACGTACAAGAATGTCAAATTCGTGGCATCACATACTCTGCTCCATTGCGGGTGAAACTGCGCTTAGTTATCTATGATAAAGAAGCTGCGGCTGGCACCGTTAAGCACATGAAAGAGCAAGAAGTTTATATGGGCGAAATCCCATTGATGACCGACAACGGTACCTTTGTTATCAATGGTACTGAACGTGTTATCGTTTCTCAGCTACACCGCTCTCCTGGCGTGTTCTATGATCACGACAAAGGGAAAACCCATTCATCGGGTAAGGTGTTGTATAACGCTCGTGTGATTCCGTATCGTGGCTCTTGGTTAGATTTTGAATTTGACCCGAAAGACAACGTATTCGTTCGTATCGATCGCCGTCGTAAATTACCGGCATCGATCATTTTGCGTGCCTTGGATTACAATACCGAAGAAATCTTAGAGATGTTCTTCGAGACTACTTATTTCCAATTCCGCAACAAAAAAGTATTCATGCAATTGGTGCCTGAGCGCCTGCGTGGAGAAACTGCCAAATTTGATATCAAGAACGATGAAGGTGATGTGATTGTTGAGAAAGGTCGTCGTATTACTGCGCGCCATATCAACCAAATCGCTAACCTGAACACCCCAGAAATGGAAGTTCCATTAGAATATCTGGTCGGTAAAGTTCTTGCTAAAGATTACAAAGAAAAAGGCACTGACACGGTTATTGCGCCGGCAAACACTGAGTTAACCCTTGAATTGTTGGCCAAACTGCGTGAAGCAGGGTTCAAGAAATTTGAAACCTTGTTTGTTAACGATCTTGATCATGGTCCATACATGAGCGAGACCTTGCGCATTGACTCTACTAATACTCGTTTAGAGGCGTTAGTAGAAATCTACCGCATGATGCGTCCGGGCGAGCCGCCCACTAAAGATGCAGCAGAAACCTTGTTTGAAAACTTGTTCTTCAGCGAAGACCGTTACGATTTATCGTCAGTCGGTCGGATGAAGTTCAACCGTCGTTTAGGTCGTGAAGACTTAACCGGTGCAGGTGTGCTTACTAAAGAAGACATTATTGATGTGATGAAAAAGCTTATCGACATCCGTAATGGCTTAGATATCGTCGATGATATCGATCACTTAGGTAACCGTCGTATTCGTTCGGTTGGCGAAATGGCCGAAAACCAATTCCGCGTGGGCTTGGTACGGGTAGAGCGTGCAGTTAAAGAACGCCTAAGCCTTGGTGATTTAGATGCCACTATGCCGCAAGATCTGATCAATGCCAAGCCAATTAGCGCGGCCGTTAAGGAGTTCTTCGGTTCAAGCCAGTTGTCACAGTTTATGGACCAAAACAACCCATTGTCAGAAGTCACGCACAAGCGTCGTATTTCTGCTTTAGGTCCAGGCGGTCTTACGCGTGAGCGCGCCGGCTTTGAGGTTCGAGACGTACACCCAACCCATTACGGTCGGGTTTGTCCAATCGAAACTCCGGAAGGTCCAAACATCGGTTTGATTAACTCGCTATCTACCTTTGCTCGTACCAACGAGTACGGTTTCTTAGAAACTCCGTACCGCCGGATTGAGAATGGTGCAGTCACCGACGAAGTAGACTATTTGTCAGCGATTGAAGAAGGTAACTTTGTTATCGCCCAGGCTAACGTTACCCTGAATGATAAAGGTGAGTTAGTTGATGACCTAGTACCTTGTCGTCACAAAAACGAATTTACTCTGATGTCAAAAGAGCAAGTTCAATATATGGACGTAGCGCCACAGCAGATCGTATCGATTGCGGCAAGCTTAATTCCATTCCTTGAGCATGACGATGCTAACCGTGCCTTGATGGGCGCGAACATGCAACGTCAAGCAGTACCAACATTACGTGCCGATAAGCCGTTAGTAGGTACCGGTATTGAACGTACCGTAGCAGTAGACTCAGGGGTGACGGTTGTAGCAAAACGTGGTGGTGTGGTTGATAAAGTCGACGCCAGCCGTATTGTTGTAAAAGTTAATGAAGAAGAGATGGTACCAGGCGAAGCCGGTATCGATATCTACAACTTGGTTAAATACACGCGTTCTAACCAGAACACCTGTATTAACCAAACCCCTACGGTTAACGTAGGCGAGCCAGTAATGCGCGGCGACGTGCTAGCTGATGGCCCGTCAACCGATATGGGTGAATTAGCACTTGGACAAAACTTGCGCGTGGCCTTCATGCCATGGAACGGTTACAACTTCGAAGACTCGATTTTGATTTCAGAACGAGTGGTACAAGAAGACCGTTTAACCACCATTCACATTCAAGAACTGAACTGTGTGGCGCGTGATACTAAGTTAGGTGCTGAAGAAATTACTGCCGATATCCCTAACGTAGGTGAATCAGCGCTGAACAAACTTGATAACTCAGGTGTTGTATTCGTTGGTGCTGAAGTATCAGGCGGTGACATTCTAGTAGGTAAAGTAACACCAAAAGGCGAAACCCAGCTGACTCCAGAAGAGAAGTTGTTGCGAGCTATTTTTGGTGAAAAAGCTTCAGACGTTAAAGATAGCTCACTGCGTGTGCCAAACGGCGTTACCGGTACTGTTATCGACGTTCAAGTATTTACCCGTGATGGGGTAGAGAAAGACAAGCGTGCTAAAGACATCGAAGAGATGCAACTGAAGCAAGTTAAGAAAGACTTAACCGACGAGTTCAAGATCCTTGAGAAAGGTATTTTTGAGCGTGCACGTAGCTTGTTGTTAGCGAACGGTTTCGATGAATCGAAGCTAGCTAGCCTTGAGCAAAGCAAATGGTTAACGCAGAACCTGAAGAGCGAAGACGCTCAGCAGCAGCTAGAACAAATTGCTCAGCAATACGAAGAAATTCGTAATGATTTTGACGCTAAGTTTGAGAACAAGCGTCGTAAGATCGAGCAAGGCGATGACTTGGCACCGGGTGTGTTGAAGATCGTTAAAGTTTACCTAGCTGTACGCCGTCGTATTCAGCCTGGTGATAAGTTAGCTGGTCGTCACGGTAACAAAGGTGTTATCTCAACTATTCAGCCAGTTGAAGATATGCCACATGATGAGCACGGCGTGCCGGTTGATATCGTGTTGAACCCGTTGGGCGTACCATCGCGGATGAACATTGGTCAGATCCTTGAAACTCACTTGGGTATGGCCGCACGCGGCATCGGTACCAAAATTGAGAACATGCTGAAACAGCACGCTAAAGTAGCCGAAATGCGTGAGTTCTTGAAGAAGGTTTATGAGTTGGGCGAAACTCGTCAAGAAGTTGATATCGATGACTTCAGCGATGACGAGGTAATGCGCTTGGCAAATAACCTGAAGAAGGGCTTACCTACTGCAACACCTGTATTCGATGGTGCTGTAGAGCGCGAAATTAAAGACTTGTTGAAGCTAGCTGATTTACCAGAATCAGGTCAGATTACTTTATATGACGGCCGTACTGGTGAGCGTTTTGAGCGTGATGTAACCGTAGGTTACATGTACATGCTGAAATTGAACCACTTGGTTGATGACAAGATGCACGCCCGTTCTACCGGTTCGTACAGCTTGGTTACTCAGCAGCCGTTGGGTGGTAAAGCGCAATTCGGTGGTCAGCGTTTTGGTGAGATGGAAGTGTGGGCACTGGAAGCATACGGTGCTGCTTATACTCTGCAAGAGATGTTGACAGTGAAGTCGGACGACGTAAACGGTCGTACCAAGATGTACAAAAACATTGTCGACAACGATCTGCGGATGGAAGCAGGTATGCCGGAATCCTTCAATGTATTGCTGAAGGAAATCCGCTCACTTGGTATCAACATTGAGTTGGACCAAGACTGAGACACCACCGGACGCTAATTGCCAGGAGATAAATCGTGAAAGACTTATTAAAGTTTTTAAAGCCGTTAAACCAGACTGAAGAGTTCGATGCGATTCGCATCGGACTTGCTTCTCCGGACATGATCCGCAGCTGGTCTTTCGGTGAAGTGAAAAAGCCAGAAACGATCAACTATCGTACGTTCAAGCCTGAGCGTGATGGTTTGTTCTGTGCGCGCATTTTCGGCCCGGTGAAGGACTATGAGTGCTTGTGTGGAAAGTACAAGCGCTTGAAGCACCGCGGTGTGATCTGTGAGAAGTGTGGCGTTGAAGTTACCCTCACTAAAGTACGTCGTGAGCGTATGGGTCACATTGAGCTTGCTAGCCCAGTTGCGCATATCTGGTTCTTGAAATCACTGCCAAGCCGCATTGGTTTGATGCTTGATATGACTCTGCGTGATATCGAGCGCGTGCTGTATTTTGAATCTTATGTGGTTACTGAAGCAGGCATGACCTCGTTAGAGCGTGGTCAAATCCTGTCTGAAGAAGACTACTTAGATGCGCTTGAAGAGCATGGCGACGAGTTTGAAGCTAAGATGGGTGCCGAAGCGGTATTGTCGTTGTTACAACATATCGATATTGAAGGCGACATCAAGCAATTACGTGAAGAATTGCCAGAAACCAATTCTGAAACCAAGCGTAAGAAGATCAGCAAACGCCTTAAGCTATTAGAATCATTCCATTACTCAGGCAATAAGCCAGAGTGGATGATCTTAAAAGTATTGCCTGTGTTGCCACCAGATTTACGTCCGTTGGTACCACTTGACGGTGGCCGTTTTGCGACCTCTGATTTGAACGATTTATATCGTCGTGTAATCAACCGTAACAACCGTTTGAAGCGTTTGTTAGACCTAGCTGCGCCGGACATTATTGTTCGCAACGAAAAGCGTATGCTGCAAGAAGCGGTTGATGCCTTGTTGGATAACGGTCGTCGTGGCCGTGCTATTACTGGCACCAACAAGCGTCCATTGAAATCTTTGGCTGACATGATCAAAGGTAAGCAAGGTCGTTTCCGTCAAAACTTGCTTGGTAAGCGCGTAGATTACTCAGGCCGTTCAGTAATTACTGTAGGTCCTAAGCTACGTCTGCATCAGTGTGGCTTACCGAAGAAAATGGCCCTTGAGCTATTCAAGCCGTTTATCTATGGCAAGTTAGAAGGTCGTGGCTTAGCTACTACCATCAAAGCAGCGAAGAAAATGGTTGAGCGCGAAATCCCAGAAGTGTGGGACGTGCTAGACGAAGTGATCAAAGAACATCCAGTGATGCTAAACCGTGCACCAACCTTGCACCGTTTGGGTATCCAGGCGTTCGAACCGGTCCTGATTGAAGGTAAAGCGATTCAGTTGCACCCATTGGTGTGTGCGGCTTATAACGCGGACTTTGACGGTGACCAAATGGCGGTTCACTTACCATTAACGTTAGAAGCGCAACTTGAAGCGCGCGCGTTGATGATGTCAACCAACAACATTTTGTCACCAGCTAGTGGTGATCCTATCATCGTTCCTTCACAGGACGTTGTTTTGGGTCTTTACTACATGACGCGCGATAAAATTAACGCTCCTGGCGAAGGCATGATCTTTAAAAATGCCAAAGAAGCCGAGAAAGCGTATCGTGCCGGTGCAGCAGCACTCCATGCTCGCGTAAAAGTGCGTCTGGCCGAAGTACATATCAGTGAAGAAGGTGAGCGTACACATACCTCTACCATCTATGACACCACCGTTGGTCGTGCCATCTTGTCACTGATTCTGCCAGAAGGTATGCCGTTTGAGATGATCAACCAGGCGATGGGTAAGAAACAAATCGGTCGTTTATTGAACCGTTCTTATCGTGACCTAGGTTTGAAGCCAACGGTTATCTTTGCTGACCAAATCATGTATACCGGTTTCCACTATGCAATGATTGCTGGTGCGTCAGTTGGTATTGATGACATGGTTATTCCTGCTGCTAAGAAAGATATTATCGATGCAGCAGAAGAAGAAGTTGCTGAAATTCAAGAGCAGTTCGAGCAAGGTTTGGTAACCGCTGGTGAGAAGTACAACAAGGTTATCGATATCTGGTCTACGGCCAACGAGAAAGTGTCTAAAGCAATGATGGACAACTTATCGAAAGAAACCGTGATCAACGCTCAAGGCGAAGAAGAGCAGCAAGCGTCATTTAACTCGGTTTATATGATGGCAGACTCTGGTGCTCGGGGTAGCTCGGCACAGATTCGTCAGTTAGCTGGTATGCGTGGTTTGATGGCGAAGCCAGATGGCTCAATCATCGAGACCCCAATCACTGCTAACTTCCGTGAAGGTTTGAACGTACTTCAGTACTTCATCTCAACTCACGGTGCTCGTAAAGGTTTGGCGGATACCGCACTGAAAACAGCTAACTCGGGTTACCTAACTCGTCGTTTAGTTGACGTAGCACAAGACGTGGTTATCGTTGAAGACGATTGTGGTACCGAAGAAGGCCTCTACATCAAACCGTTGATTGAAGGTGGTGATGTTGTAGAGCCATTGCGTGAGCGCGTATTAGGTCGTGTTGTGTGTGACGACGTGCTAATGCCTGGTACCGACGACGTATTGATTCCGCGTAACACGCTGCTCGATGAGAAGATGTGTGACGTGTTAGAGCAAAACTCTGTCGACCAAGTAAAAGTACGTTCAGTTATTACCTGTGACACTGACTTTGGTGTGTGTGCTAACTGTTATGGTCGCGACCTAGCGCGCGGTCACTTGGTGAACCAAGGTGAAGCAGTAGGTGTTATCGCTGCTCAGTCAATCGGTGAGCCAGGCACTCAGTTAACCATGCGTACGTTCCACATCGGTGGTGCGGCATCACGAGACTCTGCAGCGAACAACGTGCAAGTGAAGAACAAAGGTGTATTGAAGTTACACAACGCGAAATACGTTGAAAACTCAGACAGCCACATTGTTATCACCTCACGTTCAACCGAGCTGACCTTAATTGATGAGTTTGGCCGTGAGCGCGAGCGCTATAAACTGCCATACGGCGCGGTATTGAAGAAGAACGAAGGTGAAACGGTTGAAGCCGGCGAAATCGTGGCGAATTGGGATCCGCATACGCACCCAATCATCACTGAGGTAGCAGGTCGTCTGAAGTTTGTTGACTTGATTGATGGCGTTACCATGACCCGTCAAACCGATGATCTTACCGGTTTGTCGAGCATTGTTGTCCTAGAAGCCGGTCAGCGTACCAGCTCTGGTAAAGACATGCGGCCGATGGTGAAGTTGGTAGATGCGAAAGGTAACGACGTAAATATCGTTGGTACCGACATGCCGGCCCAGTACTTCTTGCCAGGTAATGCGATTATCAACCTTGAAGACAATGCCGAAGTGAAAGTGGGTGACACGGTTGCACGTATTCCACAAGAAGGCTCAAAAACACGCGATATTACCGGTGGTCTACCGCGCGTTGCTGACTTGTTCGAAGCACGTCGTCCGAAAGAGCCAGCAATCTTGGCAGAAATTTCAGGTACCGTTAGTTTCGGTAAAGAAACCAAAGGCAAGCGTCGTTTGATTATTACCCCAATGGAAGGTGGTGATCAGTACGAAGAGATGATTCCTAAGTACCGCCAGCTCAATATCTTTGAGGGTGAACAGGTAACTAAGGGTGAAGTTATTGCCGACGGTCCAGAAGCTCCACACGATATCTTACGTTTACGTGGCGTTAGTGCGTTAGCGAACTATATTGTGAACGAGGTTCAAGAAGTTTACCGTTTACAAGGTGTTAAGATTAACGATAAGCACATCGAAACCATCGTGCGGCAGATGTTGCGTAAAGCAATTATCCTAAGCCCAGGTGAGACCGAGTTGCTTGAAGGCGAAATGATGGAGCTGTCTGAAGTACTTGCGGCCAATGCGAAAGCAGAAGCTGAAGGTAAGATGCCAGCAACCTACGAGCGTCAGCTGTTAGGTATTACCAAAGCATCATTGTCGACTGAATCGTTTATTTCGGCAGCGTCGTTCCAAGAAACTACGCGCGTATTAACCGAAGCAGCGGTACAAGGTAAGCAAGATCCATTACGTGGCTTGAAAGAGAACGTTATTGTGGGTCGCTTAATTCCAGCTGGTACTGGTTTCGCATACCACCGTGAGCGTGCACGTAAACGAGCAGAAGCAGCGGTTGCATTCGAAGCTCCAAAAGTAACAGCGGAAGAAGCCGAGCAGCAATTAGCTGACGCCTTGAATGCCAGCATCGATAGTGATGATGCAGCTGAATAAGTGTTAGTACGCTTGGGTTACTGTTAGTTAGTAGCCTCAGCACCTCAAAAGGCCAGTCTAAATGACTGGCCTTTTTATTAAATGTAACGACAAGAGCGATAGGCCATGTAAGAGTTCTGCTAAAACTCTTCAGGGCTGCTCTAACTTGGTGAATAGCCACCCAAAAGCCTAGCCTTGTGTCATTTAATTGAAGCAAAATCTAGCTACCATGAGGCGTCGAAAGGTCATTGATCTTACGCTTTTCCTTGACAGTCCAATTATTGACCATTAAAATTCGGCCTCCCCATATTAGGGCGCTTAGCCCGTGGATCGGTTTTTACGATCCAAACTAAGCAAGCTAATCGGGGGGATTTTGGATTTTTCATTCTGTTGAGCGACATCAACACAATCAGGAGTTATGAATGGCAACAGTTAACCAGCTGGTGCGCAAAGGTCGTCAAAAGCCGGTTGTTAAAAGCAACGTTCCGGCACTTGAGGCTTGCCCACAAAAACGCGGCGTATGTACCCGTGTTTACACTACTACCCCTAAGAAGCCAAACTCAGCACTGCGTAAAGTATGCCGTGTGCGTTTGACCAACGGCTACGAAGTATCTTCGTACATTGGTGGTGAAGGTCACAACCTGCAAGAACACTCAGTCGTACTTATCCGCGGCGGTCGTGTAAAAGACTTGCCAGGTGTTCGTTATCACACAGTTCGTGGTGCATTAGACTGCGCTGGCGTAAATGATCGTCGCCAAGCTCGTTCTAAGTACGGCGCGAAACGGCCTAAGTCTTAACGGTTCTCCGTTAGTAAGGCCAAACTGTTAATTAAAGTTTTGGGTTAAACCCTGAATTAATCGGAGAATATTGAGATGCCAAGAAGACGCGTCATTGGTCAACGTAAAATCCTTCCGGACCCTAAGTTCGGATCAGAGTTGTTGGCTAAATTTATCAATGTCGTCATGGTTGACGGCAAAAAATCTGTCGCTGAAAAGATTATTTACGGTGCGTTAGACATCCTGGCTACTAAGTCAGGTAAAGACCACTTAGAAATTTTTGAAACTGCGCTGGACAACGTACGTCCTACGGTAGAGGTTAAATCTCGCCGTGTAGGTGGTTCTACCTATCAGGTACCAATCGAAGTACGTCCTGTTCGCCGCAATGCACTGGCTATGCGTTGGTTAGTTGATGCTGCGCGTACTCGGGGTGAAAAATCCATGGCTCAGCGTCTAGCAGGTGAAATGTTAGATGCATCAGAAAACAAAGGCTCTGCAGTGAAGAAACGTGAAGACGTTCACCGCATGGCCGAAGCGAACAAAGCGTTTGCTCATTACCGCTGGTAATAACACAAGCAACCCAAAGAGGAATTTATGGCTCGACAAACATCGATTGAGCGGTACCGTAACATCGGTATCTGTGCTCACGTAGACGCTGGTAAAACAACCACCACTGAGCGGGTGTTGTTCTACACTGGTCTGTCTCACAAATTAGGTGAGGTTCATGACGGTGCCGCGACTACCGACTGGATGGAGCAAGAGCAAGAGCGTGGTATTACTATCACCTCAGCTGCTGTTACTGCATTCTGGAAAGGTATGGACCAGCAGTTCCCTGAACACCGTATCAACGTTATCGATACTCCAGGACACGTAGACTTCACTATCGAAGTAGAACGTTCACTGCGTGTACTTGACGGTGCTGTGGTTGTTTTGTGTGGATCATCAGGCGTACAGCCGCAAACTGAAACAGTATGGCGTCAAGCGAACAAATACGAAGTACCTCGTATGGTGTTCGTGAACAAAATGGACCGTACTGGTGCAGATTTCTTGCGTGTTGTTGGTCAAATCAAAACTCGCTTGGCAGCTACTCCGGTGCCAATTCACTTAAACATCGGCACTGAAGAAAACTTCAAAGGTGTTGTTGACTTAGTGAAAATGAAAGCGATCAACTGGAATGAAGCCGATCAAGGCATGACCTTCACTTATGAAGAGATTCCAGCTGAGTTGCGTGAGCAAGCTGAAGAAATGCACAACGAGTTGATTGAAGCTGCTGCTGAAGCCAACGAAGAGTTGATGAATAAGTATCTTGAAGGCGGTGAGTTGACTGAAGCTGAAATCAAAGCTGGTTTACGTCAACGTACCCTGAACAACGAAATTATTCTTTGCTTGTGTGGTTCTGCGTTCAAAAACAAAGGTGTTCAAGCGATGCTTGACGCTGTTATTGAATACTTACCTTCACCAACTGAAGTTAAAGCAATTCGCGGTATCTTAGACGACGAATCTGAAGGCGTGCGTAAGTCATCTGACGACGAGCCGTTCTCAGCATTGGCGTTTAAAATCGCGACTGACCCGTTCGTGGGTACTTTGACCTTCTTGCGCGTTTACTCGGGTGTTCTAGCTCAGGGCGATACCGTGTACAACCCTGTGAAGAGCAAGCGTGAGCGTATCGGCCGTATGGTACAGATGCACGCAAACGACCGTAAAGAGATCAAAGAGATCTTGGCGGGCGACATTGCTGCAGCTATCGGTTTGAAAGATGTGACTACTGGTGACACCTTGTGTGATCCTAACCACATCATTACGCTTGAGCGTATGGAATTCCCAGAGCCAGTAATCTCTGTTGCAGTAGAGCCAAAAACCAAAGCTGACCAAGAAAAAATGGGTATTGCTTTAGGTAAATTGGCTGCTGAAGATCCATCGTTCCGCGTGAAAACTGATGAAGAGACGGGTCAAACCATCATCTCTGGTATGGGTGAGCTTCACCTAGACATCATCGTTGACCGTATGAAGCGTGAGTTCAAAGTTGAATGTAACGTAGGTAAACCTCAGGTTGCTTACCGTGAAACTATCCGTCAGAAAGTGGAAGTTGAAGGTAAGTTCGTACGTCAATCAGGTGGTCGCGGTCAGTTCGGTCACGTTTGGTTACGTATCGAGCCAATGGAGTTTGACGCAAACGATGATGACGCTCCGAACTATCAGTTCGTGAACGAAGTTGTTGGTGGTGTGGTTCCTAAAGAATACATCCCTGCGGTAGATAAAGGTATCCAAGAGCAGATGCAAAATGGTGTACTTGCTGGCTACCCAGTTCTAGGCGTTAAAGCAACTCTGTATGATGGTTCATACCACGACGTTGACTCATCAGAAATGGCATTTAAAATTGCTGGTAGCATGGCCTTCAAAAAAGGTGCATTACAAGCGCGTCCAGCTTTGTTAGAGCCAATGATGAAAGTTGAAGTTGTTACCCCTGAAGACTTCATGGGTGACGTAGTAGGTGACTTGAACCGTCGTCGCGGCATCATCGAAGGTATGGAAGATGGCCCTGGTGGTTTGAAAGAAGTTCGTGCTCAAGTTCCGTTATCAGAAATGTTCGGTTACGCTACTGACCTGCGCTCGCAGACTCAGGGCCGTGCATCTTATGCAATGGAATTCTTGAAGTACGCTGAAGCACCAAACAACATTGCTGAGCAGGTTATTGCTGCTCGTCAAACTAAAGATTAAGTAGAGTCTGGTCCGGTTCTCTACCAAGGACCGGGCTTTTAACTTAAGTTAAGGAAAAGTCATGGCAAAAGAAAAATTTGAACGTTCCAAACCGCACGTTAACGTAGGTACAATCGGCCACGTTGACCACGGTAAAACTACTCTGACTGCTGCAATTACC
>JTFN01006091.1_pt1 | contig 16261 bp, 17 predicted proteins | sample 235401 | NCBI WGS metagenome assembly JTFN01 (sample SAMN03067589, study PRJNA260952) | activated sludge metagenome | biome: Sludge; feature: Wastewater; isolation source: CETP activated sludge from augmented bioreactor treating industrial... | place: India:Gujarat | collected 2013-04 | reverse complement strand
CCAAACCTGCGACGATCAACGTCAGCTCAAGCTAACCCTTGCAAAAACGGTGTCGCCCACAAATGACACAACCCACTTTAGACATGGGACGACCCGGACGCGTCCAATGACTGGCGCGCGATAACGACCCGCTGAACGTCCGAAGCGCCCTCATAAATTCGCAGGGCCCGAATATCACGGTAAAGACGTTCGACAACCTCGCCGGTTCTCACCCCATCTCCACCATGCAACTGTACTGCCCGGTCAATTACGTCTTGTGCATGGTCGGTCGCAAAGAGCTTGGCCATCGCTGCTTCCCTGGTAACCCTGGGGGCACCGCTGTCCTTGGTCCAGGCCGCGCGGTAGACCAGCAATGCGCTTGCATCAACATCCAGCGCCATATCGGCAATATGCCCCTGAACCATCTGCAGATCGAATAGCGGTGCGCCGCCTATTCGTCGTGAAGTGACACGATCCAGCGCCTCGTCCAATGCCCGGCGGGCAAAGCCCAGCGCAGCAGCGGCAACGGTGGAGCGGAACACATCAAGCACCGACATCGCTATCTTGAATCCCTGCCCCGGCGCGCCCAACATTGCCGTGGCGGGAATTCGGCAGTCAGTGAATTTCAACCGTGCCAAGGGGTGCGGAGCAATCACTTCCAGCCGTTCGGCAACTTCGAACCCGGGCAGCCCGGCGGGCAGGATGAACGCCGAGAAGCTCCGCGCACCTGGCTCGTTGCTGGTGCGGGCAAACAGGGTATAGACATCGGCAAGACCGCCGTTCGAGATCCAGGTCTTTTCGCCGTTCAGAATGAAATCGTCGCCGTCACGGGTGGCGGTCATGGTGGAATTGGCCACGTCCGAACCTGATTGCGGCTCTGTCAATGCAAAGGCAGAGCATGCCTGCCCGCTGCGTGTCAGGGGCAGCCATTCGGCCTGCTGCTCGGGCGAACCGAACAGTGAAATCGCTCCGGTTCCCAGCCCCTGCATGGCAAAGGCAAAATCGGCCAGCCCGTCATTGCGCGCCAGGATTTCGCGGATCAGGCACAATGTCCTCACATCCAGCCCGGCACCGGACCCATCGACCGCCGTATGCTTCAACCAGCCATCCCGTCCGAGACGTTTGACCAGATCAAGGCAGGCGGCATCCGTATCGGAGTGATCCGTAACGGCAAGTTCCCGGCTGGCCCAGACCTCCAATTCGTCAGCCAACTCCTTGTGGCGTCTCTCAAAAAACGGCCATGAGAGAAATGTACGATCAGCCATGCCGTGATCCTCCGAGTTAGCTTTCGACATCGGTCCATTGTGCGGGCTACTACCTGAGATGAGAGCGATGCCATGGTCCGGATGTCACCCTTACTCAAAATAATGAATCGTCATTCATTATTGACATTATGTAGTTACCAATAAATAATCAATAGAAGATGGGGACTCATATGAAAAGACATGTAAGGCACTGATATGACTAATGATAATAAGCAAATCGCCAATGTCATTGGGGGTGCCGGGGAAATTGGACAACTGATCAGTTTGCGGTTGGCCGAGGCAGGCACAAAGGTGGCGGTACTCGATCTGGACACCGCCAAAGCGACGGAAGTCGCCGATGAGATTTGCGGCAGGCACGGAAGCGACAGCGCGTTCGGGATCGGGGTGGACATCGGTCAGGTGGATTCATTGAAGTCCGCGCGGGAACTCGTCATCGAAAAATGGGGGCCCGCAAATATCCTGGTCAATGGCGCCGGCTGGGAGCGCTATCGCCGTTTTGTCGATACCGACGATGCGTATCGGAGAAAGATCATTGAAATCAACCTGTTCGGAGTTTTCAACGCAATTGAGGTATTCTTGCCGGATATGATCCGGCGCAAGGACGGGCGGATCGTCAACATATCGTCAGAGGCGGGCCGTATAGGTAGCCCCGGTGAATCGATCTATGCCTCGGCCAAGGCCGGGGTGCTGGGGTTGACCAAGACGCTTGCGCGCGAACACGGCAAGGACGGCATTACCGTCAACGCGGTCTGCCCGGGCCCGATCGAAACGCCGCTTCTGGAAGGTTTCATTTCAGGCGCGCGTTCGCCAGAGGCGTTCAGAAGTTCGCTGGAGCGGGGAATTCCGATGCGGCGTATCGGACAGCCCGCTGATGTCGTCGGGATCGTTGCATTTCTGGCCGGGCCGGAAGCTGGATACCTGACCGGTGAAGTTGTCAGCGTTTCCGGCGGCCTGAGCATGGCCGGGTGAAGAACAGACTTAGGCGGACAATCATGAGCAAGCTCAACGAACTTTTGAAATCCAGATATTCTTGCCGGGCTTATGAAACGCGCCCGGTCGATTCTGCTTTGCTGCGCAATATCCTTAGCGAAGCGCACGGCGCCCCTTCGGGAGGAAATCTCCAGAGTTGGAACGTTATTGTCATGGCAGGGCCTTTCCTGGAGAAATTCGGCCAACTTGCCAGAAAGGAAACCGTCGAACATCCAGAACTGGCGAAGGCATCAGACCTGTTCTATCCAAACGACCTTCCTGACCCCTATCGGACCCGCCGCCGCAAGGCCGGTTACACCCTTTACCAGGCGCTCGGCATTGATCGCCGGGATGCCGAGGCGCGCAAACAGCAGATGCTGAAAAACTACCATTTTTTCGGAGCCCCCGTCGGCCTGATCCTGCACACGGATGCGCGGATGGTTCGGAACCAATGGCTCGATATAGGGGCTTACGTTCAATCGGTGTGCCTGCTGGCAGCCGAAGCCGGGCTTGCGACTTGCATTCAGGGGGTGTGGGCCCAATTCCGCCGGCCAAACGACCCGGTCAAAGCGATGATAGGGCTGGGGGATGACCGGCGTATCGCATGCGGACTGGCGTTAGGCTATCCCGACACAAGTCACGCTGCCAATGCTTTCCGCACTGAGCGCGTACCAATAGACGAATATGCGACCTTTCTGACAGGCTGTCAGAACTAGGTGTGGTACTTGTCCCAGTAAGCGCGGCCTTCATCGGTTAGAAAGGGGCGAACAAGGATCTGAAGCCCGCCGTTGATATATTCATCCAACGAGTACCTGCCGCCGAAATGCCAGTACTTCAGGGCCCATCCGTGACAGAAATGGATGTATTGGTAGACCATGAGGTCAGTGTTCAGATCAATGATCAGTCCTGATTCAATCGCGTCGTTGAGCGGCGCGTGGAAAAAGAGGTTGGTCTCTTCCTCGAGTTCCTGCAGCACCTTTCTTTTATCTTTGGGCAAAGATCTGGAGGACCGGTAGGCAAGAACGGTTGCATCCCGGGCTTCGTCGTTGACCTGGCAGTAGGATGTTATCGTTGCACGAAGACGGTCCAAGGGGTGGCGCGTGGTCGCGATCCTTCTCGGGATCTCTTCCAGGTATTTTCTCAGCACCACCTGAAGGGCAAAGAACAGCAGCTCTTCCTTGTCTTTGAAGTACTGGTAGATGAACCCCTGCGAGAACCCCGCGTCGCGTGCAATGTCCTGAATGGTCGTCTTGTAATACCCTTTTGCGGAAAACTGGGCGATCGCACTGCGAACAATCAGCTCGCGGCGGCGTTTCACGAGTTTGGGATTGCTGACGGATGAACTCAGCTGGTCTTCTGACTTATCTGTATCGACCAACGCAAACCCTTTCTATCTAGCATTCCCCGGTCCAGTGCGATGAGCGAAGCGGAGCACGGGTGAAACCAGTTTCTAGTCCGGTTTCCCCTCTCTATCAACGAATGTGGTGGCATTGCCAAGTTCCGGCGCCGCCAAGGTTTCCGCCGATCTTGTAAAGGACCGGTGGATCGGGGTCGGCAATGCTGGCATCTGTCCCGCACCCTGAGCGCTGACAGAGCGGGAAAACAGCGCACGACCCCGGAAATGTGGATGCTCGAAAGCCTCTTCTAGTGAAGCGACGACAGAGCAACAGGTATCCGCCCCGCAGATCAGCTTGCGCAGTTCGTTCGCGCTGAAAGAGGCAATGCGCTGAGCCAGGAACTCCCGGGTTTCTTCGGGCGCGCGCGCATCATCGCGGATTTCGGCAGGAAGATTCAGCGCGTCGCAAAGATTGGACCAGAATTTTTCCTCCAGCGCCGCCACTGCGATATGTTGCCCATCTTTCGTGGCATAGATGCCATAACGCGGTGTACTGCCGGTGACCACCGCGCGGTTTCGTTCGGGCCACTGGTTGGTCCCAAGGCCCTCTCCCAGTGCCCAATAGACAAATGGAAACAGGTTTTCGGTCATGGCAATGTCCAGATAAGCCCCCTTCCCCGTAACATTGCGGCTTTGAATTGCAGCCATGATGTTCATCACCGCCGGATAGGAGCCACCAGCGATGTCCGCCGCCAGGACCGGTGGCAGAACCGGATTGCCTTGCGCATCGCCAGACAGGCCAAGAATGCCGGATTCGGCCAGGAAATTGAGATCGTGACCCGCCACCTGCGCCAGTGGTCCGGTCTGCCCATAGCCGGTGATCGAGCAATAGATAATGCCCGGATTGACTTTGCTGATGGTTTCGTAGTCCAGCCCCAGCCGCGCCATCACGCCGGGCCGGAACTGCTCGACGATCACATCGGCATCGGCCAACAGCGGGTCCAGCTTGGCTCTGTCACTGGCAGATTTCAGGTCCAATGCGAGCGAGTTCTTACCGCGGTTCAACATCACAAAATTCACACCGGAGGATCCGAACTTCGGCGCGTAGCTCCGCATCGCATCCCCGCCATTCGGATTCTCGATCTTGGTGACCTCGGCGCCCATCTCAGCCAGATAAAGGGTTGCCAGCGGACCCGGCAGAAGGGTGGAAAAATCGAGTATTTTCAACCCTGAATATGGCAGTTGCTCCACGATCCCTGTCTCCATCAATCTGTCCGGGCACATCTGCCGCCTAGATGTGACGCGCAATCACCAGTTTCTGAATGTCATTCGTGCCTTCATAAATCCGGGTGACAATCGCGTCGCGCAGCAGTTTTTCGACCGGATAGTCGGCAAGGTATCCATAGCCTGCAAACGTCTGAATGGCGTCCGAACACACGCGCTCGGCATTGTCCGAGGCGACCAACTTGGCCATGCAGGCCTCTTTCAGGCATTGCTGACCGTTATCGTAGAGCGAGGCTGCCCGGAGATAGAGCTGGCGTCCTGCCTCTACCCGCGTGGCCATTTCCGACAGGCGGAACTGCACTGCCTGGTGTTCAAAAATCGGCTTGCCAAAGACAACGCGCTCGCGGGCATAGGCCACGGCGCTATCGAGCGCTGCCTGCGCAATTCCCACCGCTACAGCGGCGATGCCGATACGCCCGCCCTCGAGATTTCCAAGTGCGATGCGCAGCCCGTCATCCTCAACGCCCAGCAGGTTTTCAGCGGGAACCCGCACGTCTTCCAGCGCGATCTGGCAGGTATCCGAACTACGTTGCCCCAGCTTTTTCTCCTTGCGTATGACCGAAAAACCGGGCGCGTCGCTGGGCACCAGAAAGGCGGAAACGCCCCTGTTGCCTTTATCAGGCGAGGTCGAGGCAAAAACCAACGCGATGTCACAGTTCTGGCCAGTTGTGATGAACTGTTTCACACCGTTCAGTATGTAATCGCCGTTCGAGTCCCTGACCGCCCGGGTTTTCGGATTGCCAGCGTCCGAACCGCCCCCCTGTTCAGTCAGCAGGAAGGCCGACAGCTTTTCACCGCGGGCCAGTGGCTTCAGGAATTTTTCCCTTTGGGTGTCTGTGCCGTATTTGACGATCGGCATGCAGCCCACACAATTGTGGCCACTCATGATCGTGCCCAGGCCGCCATCTCCATAGGCGATTTCTTCCAGCGCAATGGCAAGCGCCGTGTAGGAGGCGCCGGTACCATCCCACTCTTCAGGCACGGTAACGCCCATCATGCCAAGCTCGCCAAGCTGCGACACAACATCGGTCGGGAACTCGTCCTTTTCATCCCATTCCCGGGCGCGTGGCACTACCACTTCACGTGAGAACCGGTGCGCGGTTTCCTGGATCAGGACTTCGATTTCGTTAAGTAGCATGAGGCTATCCAATAGAATTTAATCGGGCCGCGACGGCAAACCGGCAACCGCGGCCCGGAAGAGTTCAGTTCCCCTCAAAGACCGGGCGCTCTTTGGCGGCAAAGGCTTCGTAGGCGCGGCGGAAGTCTTTGGTCTTCATGCAGATCGCCTGGGCTTCGGCCTCGACCTCCAGCGCCTCTTCAATGGTTACGTTCCATTCCTGGCTGAGGCATTTCTTGGTCATGGCATGGGCAAAGGTAGGCGCATCTTTGGTAAGCTTCGACGCCATCATCTGCGCATGGGCCAACACTTCGCCCGCTGGCAGAAGCGTGTTGTAAAAGCCCCAATCAGCGCCTTCCTGTGCCCTCATCCCCCGGCCAAGGTAAAGCAGCTCGGATGCCCGCCCTTGGCCGATGATCCGCGGCAGGATCGCGCAGGCGCCCATGTCGCAGCCCGCCAGGCCAACGCGGGTAAAGAGGAAGGCGGTTGTACATTCATCAGAGCCATACCGCAGGTCGCTGGCCATCGCGATGATTGCCCCGGCCCCGGCGCAGACACCCTCGACCGCCGCGATGATGGGTTGAGGGCACGCGCGCATTTCGCTGACCAGCGCGCCGGTCATGCGGGTGAATTTCAACAGGTCGGGCATCTCCATCTTGGTGAGCGGCCCAATGATTTCGTGCACGTCCCCGCCGGAACAGAAATTCCCCCCCGCGCCTGTAATCACGATGGTTTTTACATCATTGACATAGCGGAACTTGTGAAACGTGTCGCGCAGTTCGGCATAGCTTTCGAACGTCAGGGGATTCTTGCGCTCTGGCCGGTTCAGCGTGATCGTGGCGATGCCATCCTGGACGTCCAGCTTGAAGTGCTCGGGTGAAAAGTCTTTGGCTTGTAGCTCGTACATTATTGGGATTCCTTTTTGGTAGGTCTGGTTAGTCGGCCATTGTCAGGCCGCCGCTGACGCTCAGGACCTGGCCGGTCACAAACCCGGCCTCGGGCCGCGAGAAGTACAGGATGGCGTCGGCGATTTCCTCGGGCTTGCCCAAGCGGCGCAGCGGGGTCACCCGGATGAAGGCGTCCTGAATCTTGTCCGGTACAGCTGCCAACAGGGGCGTGTCGGTCGGCCCCGGGCAAACGCAATTTACGGTTATCTGGTAACGAGCGACTTCGCGCGCCAGCGATTTGGAGAAGGCAATGACGCCACCCTTGGCGCCGGCATAGACGGTTTCACCCATCGAACCAACGCGGCCGGCATCGCTGGACACGCTAATGATCCGCCCTCCTTTGCGCTCGATCATCTCGTCCAGGAACGTTCGGATAACCATGATTGGGGCATAGAAGTTGATGTCGACGACCTGCTTCCAAAACTCCGGCGTGTTCTCGACAAAGGGCTGGGTCTTGCCCCAGCCAGCCACATTGACGATCGTGTTGACTTCGCCCGCCCAGTCCAGCGCTTGCTTCTTGGCGGCATCGATTGAAGTCTGATCACACACATTCATTTTGATGAATGTTGCTTCACAACCCTCGTCACGCAAAGCCTGTGCGGCGGCTTCACCCGCTTCCGAGTTCACATCGGTCAGGATGGTTTTGGCGCCGGAACGCGCGAAGGTTTTGGCGGTCGCAAGTCCTATCCCGGAAGCGGCACCAGTGATCAGAGCAGTTTGTTCTCCAGCTTTCATGATCTCTCCAAATCTGTTTCGGCACTTGCATGCCGGTTATCGCCCGTCTGAGAAAACCCCAAAAATCCGAGATTGTCGAGAGAAAACTGACTATAGGTTCAGTTTGCGCCTTTGCACATATTACCTGAGCCGGAAATTGATCGGATCACGCCCTCGTTGTTTGCGAAAATATGTTATTAAACCATACATTACGCCTTATAGAGAAGAATAATCCGTCAAAATCGATGAGTGTATACCGCTGCTGCTCAATGATTTCTGTGGAAACGATGGCTTCGTTTCGGGGCTTGACTGCTTAAGCATACTGAACCATTATTCATGAAACTGCGGCAAGGAGGAATGGGTGCATGATCAGCACGCATATTTGCAATGGCTATGCACAGGTGACGCTAAAGGCGGCGCCCGCAAATGCATTCGACAGCAACCTCCTCGCCGCGCTCGACGATGCTTTTGAGCAATTCAAGGCGGCCGGCTGCACCGTGGTCATGTTCGAAAGCGGGCTGCCCGTTTTTTCTGCCGGCGCCAACCTGAAGGTGATGGCAAGCACCGTGAAAACGGCCGAAGGTATCGAGAGAATGCTTGGCATGGTGCGCGGAATGCACGCCTTCTTTGACCGGCTTGAGGCCTCACCGTTCATCAATGTCGCAAAGATAAGAGGGGCCGCTGTCGGAGGCGGTTGCGAATTCGCCCTGGCCTGCGATTTCAGGATTGGTTCGGACAAAGCCACGATCGGTCTGCCGGAGGTAAAGCTGGGCCTGATCCCCGGGGCGGGGGGCACACAAAGACTGCCGCGTATGATCGGTGAGGCCGCCGCGCGGCGACTGATTCTCACCGGTCAGGTTCTTTCGGCGCAGGAGGCGCTTGATCACGGGATTCTGGACGATCTCTTCGAAGACGCTGAACTGGATGAAGCCGTCAGATCGAAATGCACGAAGCTTGCCAGATTGCCCGCACATTCGCTTGTTGCGGCGAAGCGATGCATTCTGGCGTCACGCAAGGGTTTCGCAGTCGGCGCGAAACAAGAGATCGAGGAAACAAGGAAGCTCTTCAAGAACCCGCTCACACATGACCTGGTCGACAATTTCCTGGAAAAAACGGGCAGTTGAGAGGCCAATGCCAGATCACGGCGCAATCCCATGGCTTGGAACCTGCTCTTCACTTGCCTTGTTGGGCGGGCTGTCGCCGTTACGCACACACCGAGCCGCACCAAGGTCAAGCCTGCGGATTTCAACAGGTTTCCACCATCGCAGGGGCGAAGCAAGCCCCATTTCGCAAGTCTCATGGCAAGAGAGCAAAACAGAGGTGCCGATGAATGGAATTTGATGCTGTTCTTATTGAGCCGCGCCTGAAGGAAATGACTGAAAAGGGGTTCTGGCATGGCAAGACCCCTAACGATTTCTTTGACCAGTGTCTGATCCGGACACCGGACAAGCTGGCGGTCGCATCTATCAGAGTCGAAACCGGCACGCGTACGAATCTGACCTATCGCGAACTTGACCGGCTGGCGCGGCGCGCAGCCGTGGGCCTATCACAGCTGGGAGTCGTTTCAGGCGACGTGGTCTCCTGCCAGCTGCCGAACGGCTGGGAGTTCGTGGTCACCTACCTAGCCTGCACGCGTATCGGGGCGGTCTTCAATCCGGTTATGCACATTTTCCGCGAACGGGAACTCGGCTTTATCCTCTCGCATGCAGAAAGCAAGGTACTCGTCGTGCCGGCGCATTTCCGCGGCTTTGACCATGGTGCAATGGCCAATGACTTGAAGACGGCGGCGCCGCACCTCAAGCATACGGTGGTAGTTGACGGTACAGGAGAAAATGCGTTTGACACACTTCTTCTGAATCCGGAATTCGACGATGTCGAGTTCACCGAAACCCGACTTGGCCCCAATGAAGTGTGCGAGCTCATCTATACTTCGGGCACGACAGGTGAGCCCAAGGGCGTAATGCATACGGCGAACACGATTCACGCCAATCTCATCCCGTTCGCAGAACGACTGCACTTGGGCGAAGACGACGTGTTCCTGATGGCCTCGCCGATGGGGCATCAGACAGGATTCGCTTATGGCCTGATCCTGCCCATCCAGGCGCATGCCAGCTCAGTCCTGTTGGATAGCTGGGACAAGAATATTGCCGCCCGGCTGATCGAATCGGACAAAGTGACGTTCACCATGGCGTCGACGCCATTCCTGATGGACCTCACCGCAGCAGCCGAGGAAACCGGCGCAGACACTTCGTCGTTGCGCACTTTCCTGTGCTCCGGCACGACCATTCCGGGGCCGGTGGTAGATCGTGCGCAGAAAAGCCTGGGCGCCACCATAGTATCGGGATGGGGGATGAGCGAGAACGGAGCCGTCACAACAATTCTGCCCGACGACCCGGCAGAACGTGCGGTGACCACCGACGGCTGCCCCCTGCCCGGCGTCGAGATCCAGATCCGTGACGAAGCCGGCAATCAACTTGGCCCAGATACCGAGGGCAACCTTTTCCTGCGCGCTTGTTCGAACTTCGGCGGCTATCTGAAACGGCCGCATCTCAACGACGTCGATGAAAACGGCTGGTTCAACACCGGTGACCGCGCCCGACAGGACGCCGATGGCTATATTCGCATCTGCGGGCGCTCCAAGGACATCATCATCCGCGGGGCGGAAAACATTCCCGTAGTCGAGGTCGAGACGATCCTGATCAAGCACCCTTCAGTCGCAACAGTGGCGGTTGTCGGCTATCCGGATGAGCGACTGGGCGAACGTGCCTGCGCATTTGTCACACTGGCCCCAGGCAAGGACTTTTCGTTCGAACAGATGAAGGCGCATCTCTCCGAACAGAAACTGGCAAAGCAATACTGGCCCGAACGGCTGGAAATTCGCGACGCGTTACCATCGACGGCATCCGGCAAGATCCAGAAATTTGTCTTGCGCAAGATGCTGACAGAGGGAGCGGAACAATGATCTGTTACAAGGGCGGCTCTGCCGGAGCAACCAGCGGTGACAGGCCCACGATACAGGCCGAGGGTACGTTTCTCGAAGCCAACGATTCATGAGCATGAACATGACGCCTGCACAATTCGATATTTCCGGCCGAACCGCCCTGGTCACCGGCGCCTCGTCGGGGCTTGGAAACCATTTTGCCAAGGTCCTTGCCGCCGCCGGGGCCAACGTCGTGGCCGTGGCGCGGCGCGCAGATCGGCTGGAACAGCTGGTCGAGGAAGTAGTCGCCTCTGGCGGTCAGGCCATGGCGCTGGCACTGGATGTGGCCGACACCTCCCGAATGGACTCGGTACTGGACGCCGCAACCGAGCGTTTCGGAGGTGTCGACACCCTGATCAATGCCGCCGGGATTTCCTATGAGGGGCACAGCCTGGACATGACCGGCGAACAGCTGGATCGCATCCTTGACGTCAACGTCAAGTCGATCTGGCATCTATCGACCAAGGTCGCCCGGCGGTTGGTCGAGCGTGGTGCGCGAGGTAATATTGTCAACATTGCCTCGATCTGCGCCATGAACGCGGCGCCAACCCTGTCGCTCTATGCCATCTCGAAAGCGGCCGTAGTACAAATGACCAAATCGCTGGCGGTGGATTTTCGGGTCAACGACATCCGAGTCAATGCCATCTGTCCAGGCTACTTCAAAACGGAAATGAACGCCGAATTTTTTGCGACCGAAGCCGGGCAAAAGCGGATCAAAAGGCTCCCGCCCAAGCGATTGGGTGAATATCACGAACTTGATGGTGCGCTTCTCTTATTGGCCTCGGATGCGGCGAGTTTCATGACCGGCGTGGCGATACCGATCGATGGTGGGCATACTGCGCAATTGGCCTAGGGTCAGGACAGGAGCGTCACGCGTCGCCAGAATGGCGGATCGCGAGAAAAGGAAGCATAAGAATTCCGCGAATACCAGGGCGAACAATAAGCGCCGTAATCAAGACAATCTATCCAGGGCAAGTGGATCGTATTTTGGCGCCTCGACCCGGCGTCGGTCTTGTTCGATCTCTGTAAGGGGGTCTGACTTTTTGAGCTTGGTCGCATTTATCTTGCTCAGTTCTTGATAAACTCCGGTTCCACGCCGCTTCCAATCAATCTCATTCTTCGTTAACGGTCGCAAAACGCGCGCTGGTGATCCTGCTATCATCTGATCAGCATCGAACTTCTGCCCACTCCCTATGAAACTTAGTGCGCCAACTATACAGTTTTTCCCAATATTTGCCTTGTCCAAAACCACTGCGTTTATTCCAATAAGGACGTTTTCGCATATGTGGCAACCATGCAAAACGGCCCCGTGCCCTATGTGGCTGTTCTTTTCGAGGATAACCTCTTGATTGGGAAAGCTGTGAATAACGCAGGTTTCTTGTACATTCGATCCGGCCGCTATCGTGATTCGGCCAAAATCGCCTCGAATGACGGCACCAGGCCCGATGTAGCATCCATCAGCAATGATGACATCGCCTATCACCACGGCTGTCTCGTGCACAAAAGATGTTGGAGCAATGACCGGGACTATCTCATCATAGGAATATATCTGCATATCCGAATCTCCAAATTTTATTTTCCACGGCTTTCGCCATTTCGTCTACCATTTCTGCAATTTCGCCTTGACATTTTTGCAAATACCTGCGGCGTCGGAGCGATACGATTAACGGACGTTTACATTCACGCCACGAGTCCAGAATGCGCTCAAAATCCAATGACTCACCTCATCGCACCAGGCACAAACAAAAGCGCGGCTGCAGCGCCCCAATATATCATTTTTGGGGTTGATACGTAAGGGATTTATGCGTGTAAATGGAAATCTTGACTAAATTAAATTTAGTGTGTGACAGAACTATCCGCCGCAGAATTAAAAGGAGAACAAGCTTTTTAGATGGTTCGTGAATCTTTGGTCGCACGCGAGTTCCAGATGAAGTAACATCTATCGTGTCAGATAAATCCTAAATGGAAGTCGACACCAGGAAATGGGATAACTAGCCATGTCAATTCACCCAAAATCGTTCGAAAGGACGGAGCTTTTGAAATGCGCCAGAGGCGAACTATTCGGCCCCGGCAATGCGCAACTTCCAGAGCCGCCAATGCTTATGGTGGATCGCATTACCGATATCAGCGACAATGGTGGAACAACCGGTGTTGGCCATGTCACCGCAGAGATGGATTTGCATCCCGACCTTTGGTTCTTTCCCTGCCACTTCCCCGGCAACCCGGTGATGCCAGGATGCCTGATGCTCGACGGATTATGGCAGTTGGCCGGGTTCAATCTGGGCTGGCGTGGCTGGCAAGGCTTGGGAATGGCGATGGGTGCGGGAGAGGTCAAGTATTCCGGTATGGTCCGTCCCGACAAGAAGTTGCTGACCTATACCGTCGACTTTACCCGGGTGATAAACCGGCGCCTTAAACTTGGTGTCGCGGATGGCCGTGTTGCAGCGGATGGAGAAATCGTTTGTCAGGTCAACGGCATGCGGGTTGGTCTCGCACCTTCCGTAAGCGGCAAGTAGTTCCCAAGACCCGTATCGCAGGCGTCGGCGCTCGTCCGGATGCGACTATACTCTATTCCGTGGCATAAGAGGCCGCGCCCATTCTCGATCTTGCAGCCAACAGAAATGGCAGCCTTCACAGGTGAGGGCGTATGCCGCCGGAGACCGACAACATTTCACCGGTTACGAACCGCGCGCCAGGAGACAGGAAATAGGAAACGGCATCTGCGATCTCGGATGGATCGGCCATGCGCTTGTTGAAGGCCTCGCCAACCAACCGGATACGATCCGCATCATCAATGTTTTCGACTACCGACGTGCGGGTCAGCCCAGGGGCAACGCAGTTGACGGTGACGTGTGGGGCCAGTTCCTCGGCAAGCGATCGTGTCAGTGAGGCAACGGCGGCTTTTGCTGCGGCATAGTCGGCCTGACCGGCCTCACCGCCAAAGACGACGGAAGCAAAATTGACGACCCGCCCCCATTCGCGCTCCAGCATGCCGGACACAAAACCACGAGTCAGATACACTATGCCCAGGATGTTCAGATCGAACGTCTTGCGCCATTGTTCGGCCGAAATCTCGAGCGCCGGTGTATACAACCGGTCCGAACGAATGCCGCCCACGACATTGACCAGCAGATCGACCCGCCCATGTGCTTCGAGCGCTGCCTCACAGAACATGCCGGCATCGTTCTCTGCGGCCACATCACCCCGCAGACAAACAATCGGCAGATCGGAAGGCAAGGCAGATCGTGTTTCATCAAGACGGCGCCCTGAAATATCGGTCAGGGCAAGGCCTGACACACCGTCTGCAACCAACCGATCGATGATTGCGCGCGCCATCGGCCCGCCCGCGCCGCTAACTGCGGCAATGCGACCTTTAGCTCTCATTCCAAGCACGCTTTCCTGTGCAGATCTTCATGCGGTGCGAACTTTCCAATCAACTCGCTGGCGGCCCTCAGCGAGGAAATTTCCGGAAATCGGGCTTGCGCTTTTCCTTGAACGCGATGCCGCCTTCCTTGCTTTCGTCCGTGTCGTAGTAGAGCGAGAGCGCGAACATCCCGAGACCGGCAATGCCACGCTGGTGCTCGGTGTCCATGTTGAAACTGCGCTTGGCGAGCGCGATGGCGGTTGGCGATTTTTCCATGATCTCGGCGCACCACCGGTCAACCTCTGCATCCAGCTCCTCATGCGGGACGACCGTGTTCACAAGCCCCATCTCAAGGGCTTCCCGCGCCGAATAGCGGCGGCACATGTACCAGATTTCGCGCGCCTTTTTCTCACCTACGGCGCGGGCGAGAAAAGCGGTACCGTACCCCGGATCGACCGAGCCAACCTTGGGGCCGACCTGGCCAAATTGGGCCCGGTCGCCGGCAATTGTTAAGTCGCAGATGGTGGCCAATACGTTGCCGCCACCTATGGCAAAACCCTGGACCTTGGCGATGACCGGCTTTGGTACGTCCCGGATGATCGAGTGCAGATCCTCCATCGGCAGACCGATAGTCCCGCGCCCGTCATACTGCCCTTCATGGGCCGACTGATCCCCCCCGGTGCAGAACGCCTTTTCGCCCGCACCCGCAAGAACGATCACGCCAACGGACTTGTCCCACCCGGCGCGGTTGAAAGCGTCGATCAGCTCTTCGCAGGTCTTGCCGCGAAAGGCGTTGTACTTGTCGGGGCGGTTGATGGTTATGTGCGCTGTGCCGTCTTTGACTTCGAAAAGGATATCTTCGTAGCTCATTGTCTCATCCATGCCTAGTTACTCGCGCCCGCTTCCGCATACCAAGGCAGGTGGTCGGGCCACTGCTGCCGCCGCCCCCAATTATGACAATTACTTTACCATTATAGTTCTCACTACGTTCCCCCAAGTCCAAGTTCGAACAGGAGGGTTTGTGGTTTACCTGCTGCATTTCTACAAATATGGACCGAGTCGAATCACATCTCGATCCCTCTCTTCATGCTACTGTGCAGACTGAATAGATGTCAATATATTGGCATATAATACTCTGCCGGAAGGCTGCTTCAGCTTGACGGGCGGCCGCCAAAAGGAGAAGGTGACCACATGCAGCAAGATGCCGACACAAGTGACTCGCTGCGGGCCGAGTTGATGAACCGGCTCGCCTTTCGGCTTTATCAGTGCGCCAACCTGCTCAACAAGACGGGGACCAAGGCGATCGAGGCCCACGACGTCACGACTCAGCAATGGGCCGTCATAGGCGCGCTGGTGCGCGAACGGTGGGCCGGCGGGATTGCCGTTAATCAACTCACATCGCTTCTCATGGTCAGCCGGCAAAACCTGACAGGTGTCCTGTCCCGAATGGAGGATCGGGGATTGATTGAGCGGGTGCGAAGCAAGAAGGACAGCCGGTCCCGCCTGATCCGGCTCACGCCAAAAGGATGGAAACGCTGGGAAGAGATGCAAGGCGATATTGCCAAGTTCTACGATTGCGCCATGAGGGATTTGTCCAACAACGACCTCATTCACGCCTTGCACTATCTTGATCGGTTGCGCACGAACATGCGCAACGCTGATAATCTCCGGGACGACCAAGCAACCCCGGACACGTCGTTATAAGATGCCCAGCTTTTCGCGAGCCTCCGAGACCAGTTGCCTCGCGATGATCGTCTGCTGGATCTGGGTCGTGCCCTCGAAAATCCGAAATAGCCGGGCGTCACGGAACAGCTGTTCTGCCCGGTAGTCCCTGATATACCCTGCCCCCCCATGCACCTGAACATTGCGGTCGGCCACACGGCCCACCATTTCGGACGCAAACATCTTTGCGCAAGCGGCAGCCATCGAGACGTTCTCGCCGACATCCCGGCGCCGCGAGGCATCGAGAACCAGCGCACGAGCCGCCTCTATGTCAGCTTTGCTATCCGCGAACATGCCTTGCAGCAGCTGGAATTCGGCGATGGCTTGTCCAAACTGCTTTCGCTCGACAGCATAAGCCACCATGTCGCCCAGGATCCTGTTGGCAAGACCGGTACAGGCTGCCGCAATACTCAGGCGGCCTTTGTCCAAGACCTTCATTGCCGTCTTGAAACCCCGCCCTTCGACCCCGCCAATCACCGCGTCAACGGGCACACGGCAATTGTCGAAGACGACATCGCAGACATGCGCCCCCTGTTGTCCCATCTTGCGTTCAGGCTGGCCCAGCGACAGGCCCGGCGCTCCCG
>JTFN01002879.1_pt1 | contig 16438 bp, 12 predicted proteins | sample 235401 | NCBI WGS metagenome assembly JTFN01 (sample SAMN03067589, study PRJNA260952) | activated sludge metagenome | biome: Sludge; feature: Wastewater; isolation source: CETP activated sludge from augmented bioreactor treating industrial... | place: India:Gujarat | collected 2013-04 | reverse complement strand
GTAGCAAATTCTGAAACAAGAACACAAGCTATTAATGAGTTAACACAAACTACTGTGGAAAAAGAAGATTTATATACTTTAACAATTTCTTATACAGAATCAATTGATGAGGCATATTTTACTTATACTATTAATTCATCCCTTTTTGAACAAGGGGAGGCAATGAAAGTTCTTCGCCTACGAATTGATAAATTTGTTAAAGAACACGGATATTACTTCTATACATATCTTGGTGCAGATGTTACAAAATATGATAATACAAAAGAACTTGCTATATATACTTCTCATATTAAATTTCTTTCTAAGAATACTTTAACAAACTAATCTTTTTTACGAGTTTATTTTAATTATTAAATTTTTTCTTTGTGTCCGTTTTTAATCGTTCAAGTAAATGTTCAACCGTTATACTTGCCGCCTCTATTTTACCCATTATTAGCAAATAGCCATCAACAGAATTGTTATTTGCTAAAATAGGTATGCAGACTGCATGCACCCCTGTTTTTACCATAACTGAAACTGCACTGTGTTCTAATGCTGCCTTAGAAGCCGCATTTGTAAAATTAAAATCTGGATACATCTCCGTAATTGACACCCCTATTACAGAAGAAGGTATTGCCTCTTTTTTTTGAAAAGCTTTTCTCCATGCATATAAAATATTCCCTTGTGGATCAAGAACAATCATTTTTTCATTTATTTCATCAAAAATTGTATGTGTTAATGAATCCATAAAAAACAAACGTTTTGCTCTTTTTTCACTAATATTTTCAATTTCAGAATAAAGTGTTTTTAATTCTGCACCAAGAGTTCCTAGATTATTAAAATATTCCTTATCAACTACACCATTAATACGGGCAAAATCTATCATTTTTTCTACCGTATTTGTACGTTTATATGAACGTTTAATTAGTAAAAACAAAAGGAATAAAAGAATTACATTAACAATTATTGTACAATACAGCATAGTTTCTCCAGCCGTTTTATTCCCTGCCAATAATAATAGATGCCAAGAGATAAAACCTGTAGCTAAGGAAGAAAGCATAGCAAGTATAAAAAATATAACTACAAGAACAAAATTTACAATAAGCATAAATACATCTCCGTTTTTTTATTAATTAATTATTATTTTACAAAAGCGCTTTAAATTCATCTAAATCTGAATTTTTTCCAACAAGAACAAGAACGTCATCTTCCTTTAAAATTTCATCTCCAATTGCATAAATTAAGTTTTCTGCACGCTCAGGATTTCCGATTTTATCCACAGAAACTGAAATTCGTTTAATACCAACAAGTCTCAAATTATATTTATTTGTAAGATCTATATTTGCAAGAGGCTTATCTATAAAGCGATGAGGAACATAAAATTCTGCTATACTATAATTTTTTGTAATTCCGACTGTATTTAAAATTTCCGGTGCAATTAGACGCTCCGCAAGACGCCTACCTCCATCTTCTTGTAAATTTACAACTTCGTTTGCCCCAATTTGACGGAGAACTTGTGCATGTATTGTAGACAAAGCTCTACAAACCAAATAGGTAATGCCTCGTTTTTTTAAAAGTGCAGTAGTTACAATACTATCTTCCATACTGTTTAGAGCTATAATAGCTATATCTATATCACCTAAAGGAGCTTTTGCCATAGCAATTTCATCTGTAGTATCTAACAACAATGCTGCTGTCACCTTGTTTTTATACATTTCTACCATAGTAGGATTATTATCAACAACAATAACATTTGCACCATTATTTGAAAGAACAGATGCAACACTTTGTCCGAAACTCCCTAAACCAAATACCGCATAAACTTTATTTTTTACCATATTAACTCCTACCCTATCGAAATATCAGCACGAGGCCAACTAAACTTCACAGGATCTTCACGTATACTTGCAACTGAAAGCATAGTAAGTACCCCTATTCGTCCCCAAAACATAATTATAATAACCACGATGCGTCCAACCATAGACAAATGACTTGTAATACCTGAAGAAACTCCAACTGTTCCCATAGCAGAAACAATTTCAAAAAGCACTTTAATTAAAGAAAACTGTTCAGTAAAACACAAAATAATAGTTCCAACACCAATTATTGCAATAGCAGTCGTAAGTACTAAGAAGGCCTCAATAACCTTGTTATAATCAATTTCATATTTATGCAAATGGACTTTTTTTTCACCATGCAAAAAAGAGGTAAACGCAGCTAATATGATAGACAATGTGTTTATTTTAATACCTCCACCAGTACCTCCGCTAGCAGCTCCTATAAACATTAAGATGCATAAAAATAAATAAGTTCCCGTGTGTAAATGTTCATAAGTAATAGAACTAAACCCCGCTGTTCTCATTGTTATGGATTGAAAAAATGCTGCCAAATATTGTTGCCATGTAGGCAAATTTTTAAGTGCATTTGTATATTCAAGCCCATATAATACTAAAGCACCACCAAAAATTAAAACACCTGTTCCCAAAAGCACAATTTGAGTGTTTAATGACAATTTTACTCTCTTTGTTTCTTTGTATTTTTTTCGATTTTTCCAAGAAAAAAACCATGCTTTAATATTGGTTATGGTACCAAAACCAAGGCTTCCTAAAATTATTAATAATGCTATAGAAAGTATGATAACTGGATTATTAGTAAAACTTTCTAAGCTATCTGGAAACAAAGCAAAACCAGCATTACAAAAACCAGATACAGAATGAAAAATTGCATACCATATAATCTGTAAAGAAAACCCCAACTTTGGTATAAGTCCAATAAGAAGAAATATGGCCCCACAACTTTCGATAACAAAAGTTGTTATAATTATTGTTTTTAAAGCATCAAAAAGTTGTCCAGAGTCTTCTTCCGATAAGATAGTACTCAAGAATATTTTATCATTAATGGATACTTGTCGGCGCATAACATACAGAGTAAAAAAAGAAAGAATCATTATACCCAAACCACCTGTTTGAATAAGAATTAATAAAATAAATTGACCTATAAAATTAAAATGTGTCACTGTATCTACTACAATAAGACCTGTAACACATACAGCAGAAGTAGATTCAAACAAGGCATTTATGACAGAAAGTCCGTGTCCATCTTTTGCTGTAAAAGGAAATAAAAACAGTACGGAACCTAGCACAATTACAGCCGCAAAACTTAGCATAATTGTTACAGCAGGGTTGGAAGATAAGAGCTCCACATATTGGACAACTTTTTCATTTTTAGAATACGGCTTTTTCATATTACCTCGTTTTATTATGGTACTATAAAATGGTTCATTTATCGAGCCCGCTAGTACCTTGCACTGAAAAAGATTACAAACTATACTGATTAGTATGAAAATGTTTAATAACTTATTACACAAAGCAGAAATTGATTCTACCCTTCCTGCTTCAGAGCAAAAGCTACAACAATTAAAAAGAAAACGAAAGGGGCTTAGTACTAATTATAATCTTGCAGCACTTTTGATTTTACTATTTATATATTATATTTATGATGCAAGAAAAGACGAAACAGGTCCAATTTGGCTTTTTATTTTTTTAGGAATACTTATCGTTCTTGCTGGCATTATTATTTGGTATGACTTAAAGACAATGAAAAAAATTGATAAAGAAATAGAAAAAATTAAAGAAGAAAATCTAGAGACAGCAGCATCTTCTTCTGAAAATGACCCTACAATTTCTAATGACAATTTAGATAAATAACACCGTGTATCTTCCAAAACAAACAATAGGTTTATTCTTCGTAAATAATTGTACAGTTTTTACCTTTATTTTTTGCTTTATACATTGCTGAATCAGAATACTGCAACATTGTATCTAAATCCCAATTAAATAATGATTCTGTATTTGTACAAATCCCGGCGCTAAAACCCAATTTCATATCCGCTGGGATTTCTATTGTTTTTCCTATTTCCTTTTCTATAGCAGGAATAAAATAATTTTCATCTTTAAGAGCTTCTCTGATACGTGCAATGGCCCGTTCTGAATTTGGTTTTCTAACATCGAGTGTGAAAATTATAAATTCATCACCTCCATATCGATAAATAGAATCACTAGAACGAAATACTCTTTTTAAAACGCCTGCAAACTTTTGTAGTAAAAAATCACCTATAGTATGCCCAAACTTATCATTATAATATTTAAAATTATCCAAATCTATGAATATAAAAGAAACATTTATTATTCCTTGATCTTTTGTTAATTTTACACTTACTTCCGTTTGTTTTATTTTTTCAGTGAGTGCTCGTCGATTATATAAGCCAGTGAGATCATCAGTTGTCGACATTTTATATAACTCTTTGTTTTGTTCAAAAATAATTAATGAAGATTGTAAATGTGAAAAAGCCACTTGAATTATACTTTTATCATCCGAGGTCAAAGGAGAGCTTTTAGATGTGACAAAAAGAACACAGGCATTAAAAGTATATTGCGATAAATTTACATAATACATTGATTCACTAATTCTATTAACCTGGAAAACTACAGAATTCTTTTTTAATGCATATAGTTTTTCCCATTTTTCTTCTGGAGGATCTACCATCCCAGCAAAAACACATTTTCCAATTATTTCCCATTTATTATTATTCGTTTTTTGAGCTACGTAGATCCCTTTAACTACTAAATAGTCAAAAAAATGTTGACAAAAACTTGCAACATATTTTTCAGCAGAGTCACAACGCATTGCTAATGCTGCTATTTGATTTAAGAATCTCCCTTCTTGCATTTTTTTTTGCACACGATTAACTAATAATTCCTTCGAAATCATTTCTTCTACTAAATCAAGATTTACAAGTAAATTCGGAAAAGGAGCTTTTAGGCCTTGATAAATTCCAGGAGTTTTTTCTGAAAAATTTTGCAAATAATAAATGAAATTGTTTTTTTTAGCTATTGAAAGACCTAATTCATGATAAGTCTTAGCCAACTGAAATTCCTCAAACTTATACAGTTGTTCAGCATATTCAAAACAAATAAATGCTTTTTCATGTTCAATATGTATACCTTTTTTTAATGCTTCATTTAAGGTTTTTTCAGAAACATCCACTTTACCATCTTTTAATAAGAATAAACTTTCTAAAAACCCTTGTAACACTTGAACATAGAGAGAAACTTCTTTATTGTTTATTTTTACATTATATAATCCAGTAGAGGCTTGTACATAACGACCAAATAAAAAATCTATAACAGCTTTTAAAATAACAAAATCATCAGAATTACAAAAAAAGGAATCGGGTATATGAAACATTTGCATTAAATGTTGAGTTTTTTGTAACAAAAGAAACGATCTTGAAAAATCCCTGCCAAAAAAGAGAGTTTTTGCAGCATTATAGAAAGTCATAACCATTTCATTTTTATCTGCATTCTTAAAAACATTAACTAAAAATTGATTTTCTATTTCAAAGGACCGAACATATTCTGCACGTAGTAAATAATCATATGCTAGACCATTACCACTTTTTATACGACTTAGCATATCACCAAAAGCAACTCGTAACGCATGACATTTTTTATTCCATAAAAGAGCATTTTCTGAATCCCCTTGCATAGAAATTAGAATTCCTTTCCAGTGATATCCCGTAGACAACGCGCATTTATTATCTAATTTTTTAGCTTCCTCTATTATTATATCAATATGAGATATTAACTCAGGAAGTTTTGAAACATCCTGAAACATTTGTTTTGGTATATGCAAGGATGCATTTATATAATTATTCTTAAGTCCTTGGCGTTGTAATTCTGCCAACAAAAATTTAAAACCTTCGATTGATGTAGATTTTTCAAGTTGATCTTCTCCTGAATGCTCATACTGAAGACCTAATGCATACAAATAAGAGTCTTTTTTTGCTTTGCTTCGAGCTATTCGCGCATACATTTTTTCTGTTTCAAAAAGACTTTTTGCTTCATATACAAAGGCAAACCATAAGTTTACTTCTGCTTCAACTTCACAAGAACATTTTTGTTCTAGACACGAAGACAAATAAAAAATACCATCGTCAAAATTTTTTGCATATATTTCTATTTTAGCACATTCAAGAAACAACTTTGCCCATTCTTCTTGTGTAAAATTTATTAAGTAAAGCTCTGATTTTAAGTACTTCTCTATCTCTTTTCCAGGTTTATACGAAAAAAAAGTTCTGTTGTTTCGCAAAATTGTAAAAATATCTTTTGCAGAACCTTTTTCTAAATAGTTTTGATATACCGATGCATTGCCAAAACTATGAATATAATTTTTTTCAAGATGTATTGGAATTTCATAATAATTAGGTTTTAAGGTTATCTCATTAAAAAAAGTATTATTAACAGCAACTTCCGAAAACTCATTTGTATCAAAACAAAATATAAATTTGTTAGATTGATGTTTTTTCTCTATTATTGATAGAAGTTCAAAACTTTCTTGTCCCATTTTTTGTGCATTTTCTATTATATAAACAGTATCTACCGACTCACTTAATAACGTTGCAACAGTATTATAACAACGTTGTTTTTCATAAAAAAATTCTGTCTCCAAAACCATATCTTTGCGTTCTTGGCAAATTTTGTTATCAAACCAAGATCTAAATGATTCATACTGTAATGAATATGTAACTGCTTTTAATACATTTTGTGATGGGTGTATAAAGTCTAAGCACGAAAAGAAAGGAGCTAGGGGACTAAAAAAAACTTCTGGATCATTCAAATCAAAAGAAACACTTGTTTTAGGACAATTCTCTTTTATAAAAGAAAATTGAGAAATATCTAATACAAGATTTAATACACAACTTGTATCATCTTTTAGAAAATTATTTATAATTTCTGACACTAATTGTTGTATTTGCAAATTTTTACTCCAATAGTAGTTACATTCATGTCTTATATTTTTACTTTTTTATTCTATTCTGCCCATCTTCTAGATGTCTCAACAGCTTTTAACCATTTCTGATATGATCTTTCTCTAAAGGCTTCTCCCTTTTGTGGAGAAAACCGTCTATTCACTTTCCAATATTTTAATACTTCATCCTTATTTTCCCATATTCCAACAGCTAAACCTGCTAGAAATGCTGCCCCAAGAGCCGTTGTCTCGACATTTTCTGGACGAATAACATCTACTCCTAAAAAATCAGATTCTATTTGCATCATAATATTAGAAACACTTGCCCCTCCATCAACTTTTAATGTAGTAAGTGGATGGCATGCATCTTCTTGCATTGCTCTTAACACGTCTTTTACTTGAAAACATATACCTTCAAGAACCGCTCGACAAATGTGCGCTTTTTTTACACCTCTAGTTAGACCTACAAGAGTACCCCTTGCATACATATCCCAATAAGGAGCTCCAAGACCTGTAAAAGCAGGGACAAAATATGCATCATTTGTATCTGGGACAGAAGCCGCAAGAACATCAATTTCTGGGGCAGATTTAATAAGTCCTAGCCCATCACGAAGCCATTGAATTGATGCTCCTCCCATAAAAACGGAACCTTCAAGTGCATATTCAATCTCATTATTATATCCTAGTGCAATTGTTGTTAATAATTTATTTTTTGATACTACAGGATCCTTCCCCGTATTCATAAGTAAGAAACACCCAGTACCATACGTATTTTTTGCATCTCCACACTCAAAGCAACCTTGTCCAAAAAGTGCTGCTTGCTGATCTCCAATGGCAGCTGCAATGGGAACAGAAAAACCACACACAGAAGAATCCGTTTTACAGTATACCTCACTAGAATTGTGCACTTCTGCTAACATACATTCAGGGATATCCATAAGTTTTAACAAATCTGTATCCCACTCCTGCATATATATATTATATAACATTGTGCGGCTTGCATTTGTATAATCTGTAACATGGCATCTTCCACCACTAAGTTTCCACATAAGCCAAGTATCTATTGTTCCTGCCAAAATTTCACCTTTTTTGGCTCTTTCTCTTAAACCAGGAACTACGTCCAAAATCCATTTTATTTTAGTACCAGAAAAATAAGCATCTACTTGCAACCCTGTTTTTTCACGAATAACATCATCTAAACCTCTTGCACTTATTTCTTCACAAAAAGCAGCAGTTCTACGGCATTGCCACACAATCGCATGATACACAGGCTTACCTGTTTTTTTATCCCACAGAACAACTGTTTCTCTTTGATTTGTTATACCAATTGCCGCTATATCATCCTCGGGTGTTATGTTAAGGTTTTGTTTTGCCCACTCAACCACTTCATTTAAAACAAGCAATTGACTTTTTAAAAGTTCTTCGGCATCTTGTTCAATCCAACCTGGTTTTGGACAATATAATGGATATTCTTTGCTTTTCGAGTATAGCGGTACAGCCTTGGTATTATAAATAATAGCTCGAGAAGATGTTGTCCCTTGATCTAATGCAATTATGTATTTTCCCATTGCAATACCCCGCCTTCTTATCTTGAATATAATTCTTTATATTTATTTGATATACCGTCCTCTTTATTCTTGCATAAGGCACTAATAAAAGGGCGACCAACAAGTACTTCTGAAACTCCAAACAACGATGCAATTTGAATGTCACGAAACTTTCGTATTCCACCATCTATCCATAGTTTACCACAGTTTTTCAGTAATATTTTATAATTTTCGAATAAAAAATCTGCAGTACTCCCAATTCTATTTTCAACACGCCCACCATGATTAGAAATATATACTATGTCTGGCTTTAGGTTTTTAATTAGTTCTATATCGTCTTGTGTAAAAACACCTTTTACTGCAAAGGGTCGTTTTGAATGTTTTTTGAGTTCTAGTAGTTGGGTTGCAGTTTTTTTCTCAAGATGAACTTTGTTTCGCATGGTTAGAATATTATATGAGTCAATATCGACCCCAAAGATTTCTGCCACATTATTTGCCCATTCCATACGTTCAAATATCTTATCATTAGGATACGGTTTTATAAATACCGCAGCTTTTTTGTTTGCATCTAAAACTGCTTTTATACCACTCTGCAATTTTGTATCTGGACAGCCATCACCAATTGATAATTTTAGATTTGCTTTGACTGCAGCTTTTATCATTGTATCATAATAAGATTCTTCATCTGGCCAACCAATATTTTCTACAGCACCAGTAATAGGGGCTAAACGCATAGTTGGAAGTTCTGTTCCGGTATTAGAATTTTTTTTTATTTTTAATGCCAAAGCTTCTTTAATAACTGTTTTTTCTGCCAATACATCCCATTCGGCACAATTTAATTTAAAATTTATGTTTCCACCAAAACCACCTAGACCTGGTAGTTCACCAAGACAACCTGTTCCACGACACTCTGTGCAAAAATGACATTTATAATTAATATCCAAATTTTATCCTCATTAACATGTTAATCACCAAAACAAGATCCTACGTCTCGTGCACTTATGATTGCTGGATGATCTAAAGGTACACTTTTGACTTTTCCAGCTACTTTTTTTAGCGGAATTCCCACAAAAGAATCTCCACATTTCGCAACCATTTTGCCAAAATCTCCAGCAGCAACCATATGAGCTGCTCTAACACCAAATTCTGTAGCTAAAACTCTATCGTATGGAGAAGGAATACCCCCACGCTGTAAATATCCAAGAACAGATACCCTAGATTCAAGACCAGTAGCAGCTTCAAGTTCTCGAGCAACACGATAGCCAATAGAACCTATCATTCCCGTTCTATTTTTCTTAAATTCTTTTTTACTTAAAAAAGACTCTGCTTCTGAAAGCGCCCCTTCTGCAACGACAACTATACTAAAAGGCTTTCCAGCTATTTTGCGCTGTTTTAAATGTTGAGCTATTGAATCTACATGATATGGAATTTCAGGTAATAAAATAACATCACCACCACCGGCAACACCTGAATATAATCCTAGCCAACCAGCTTTATGTCCCATTAACTCGATGACCATAATTCTATTATGACTATGCGCCGTCGTATGCAAGCGATCAATGGCTTCTGTTGCTACATCAACCGCCGTATGAAAACCAATTGTTACATCAGTTTCAACAATATCGTTATCAATTGTTTTTGGAAGGCCTATAACATTTAAACCTTCCTCAGCAAGCAACCCTGCAGTAGTATTAGTCCCATTACCACCAAGAACACACAGAGCATCTAAATTCCATTTTTTATAATTTTGTTTTATAGCTTCAATAGGTAATAGACCTGTTTTTGGATCTGGCATAGGTTTTTTAAAAGGCTTTGTACGAGAAGTACCAAGGATAGTACCTCCACGAGTAAGTATCCCAGAAAAATCATCGGGACCCATCTCCTGACCATCACCCAAAATTAATCCACGATACCCGTTTTGAATACCAATAATCTTAATTCCATATTGCTGAATGCACGTACGTGCAAGACCGCGAATTGCAGTATTTAAACCGGGAGCATCGCCTCCGGAAGTCAAGATTCCAATTGTTTTTACCTTTGATTTTTTCAAAAAATACCTCTGAATCTATACTATCATAAAAATAATTATAACAGACGCCCCCCTTACAAGCAAGCATCTTATATGGTAAAATATATTATCATGAAAAGATACTACAATTTTAAAACTACTGTAGCAACATTTGCTTGTTGCTTATTTTTTTCGATTAGCTCGATTTTCGCTTCAACTTATCCGAACACATTAATAGGAAATGAAAAAGGCCTTTTTCTTCTTTCTGAACTGTCACAAGTTCAATTATGGAACAAAGCATCTGTAAAAAAAATTATAAAAACAAATGGTTGGTATTTTTTAACTGATAATGGTATTTTATATTCAGAAGATCTTACAACCTTTGAATATAGAAATAACGGGCTTCCAATCAATATTATTAAACATTTTGATGGTAAAGAAATCTCTTTTAATACTAAAACAGAAAATCTAAAAGACCTTGAAGTAAACCCTAGCAATCAAAATATACTTATCACGCTTACTCGTGATCAAGTATATATAACATATGATGGTGGTCTTAACTGGGAAAAAGAAGGTTTTAATGCACGTTCAAACGGTGCAAAAGCTGTTGCTGTTTGTAATATACCAAATTCACAAGGAACAAGCGATTTAACCCTTTTTATGTCTCATTCGATATATGGTCTTTCGTACAAACAACCAAACGTAGATAACAAATGGCATGACATTACTACCGGCTTCGAAAAAATGAACACGCTATCATATGCCGATGAAATTTCTGATATTTATACAACAAAAAATGGTGAAGTTTATTTAACCCAAACATTCATTCCTCGATTGTATAAATTGGATTGGAATCAAAAAGCTGCAATCATGTTAGTAAAAGGAGAACAACCTCAAGATACGTGGGACAGTTTAACTTCTTTAAATGGCAACTTAATTTTTATGACTCCTTCGGGACTTAAAAGTTACAAAGAAGAAACTAAATCAATCACTTCGAGTTTTTCGCAATCGCTAAAAGATGGTTATGCAAGGGTTTCTTCTATGGCACAAATCCCTCTGTGCGCTTGGCTTCCTGCTACTGTTGCTGGTAATGAAAAAGGGGTTTCTCTTTCAGAACTTTGGATGACTTGTCCACAAAAAATTGAATCTGATTACGCAACTAAAATTGCAAATCATCACAGTGTTTTTGTACCACCATCTCAAGTTTCCGATGACGCAGGAATTGCGCGTTATAGCACAATAATTAAAGAAAATAATCTAGACAGCATTGTTATAAACATGAAAGATGACTATGGTGGACTTCGTTATAAGTCTACAGATCCTGAAATTTTAGAAAAAGGATATGTTAGTCATTATTCGGTCGATTTGGATAAATTTATTCCAACCTTTAAAGAACAAGGCGTTTACTTAATCGCTCGTATTGTTGTTTTTAAAGATAAAAATCTTTGGAAATATAATTTTGGGAAATATGCTGTTAAAGATTCTGTCACTGGCAAACAATGGCAGGGACTACGTGGGTACGAAACAATTGAATTAGCTCCTTCTAAAAAATTAGAAGCCCAGGTAGAAAAAGAAAAAAAATTTATTTTGCAAAAAACAAACTCAGAAAAAGCCTTAGCCGGAGCTGGCTTTGAACCAACAAAATCTGCAAAGATTCCACAAGCCCCCACTCCTGTTACAAAAAAAGTTCCTTCATATTATGATGAACAATGGGTCGATCCTTATTCAGAAGACGTGTGGGCTTACAATGTAAAAATTGCCCAAGAATTAATAAGATTAGGTTTTGATGAAATTCAATTTGATTACATTCGCTTTCCCACAGATGGAATTAATCTAAACAATGCAGAATTTACATGGCGCGATCAAGGGATGGACAAAGAAGATGCGCTTATTTCATTTTTATCTTATGCACGAGAAAATATTGATGCACCAATAGGTATAGATATTTATGGTGCTAATGGATGGTATCGCACAGGAGCAAGAACCGGACAAGATGTCGAAATTTTATCATCCTATGTTGATGTAATCTGTCCAATGTTTTATCCAAGTCACTTTGAACAACAATTTTTGGCCTACGAACCAGCCATTGAACGTCCATACCGTGTCTACTATTATGGAACATATAGAAATTCTGTTATTGCACGCAACAAAGCTCTTATTAGACCATGGATTCAAGCTTTTTATTTAAATTGCTCGTATGACAAACAATATTACGATGACAATGGAGACTATGTTCGTCGGGAAATGTTTGGAGTCCGTGATGCAACACAAAATGGCTATATGTTTTGGAATAACTCTGGTCGGTATACTGATCTATCCCCCTGTCCAACTACCGATGATATTTACCCTTGGGATAGCTATGAAGCTTCTATAAAGTACAAAAAACCAGCTTTATCAAAATAAAAGGAGAAATTTATGGATGTTTATGAGTGGGGAATTTCTGTAATAAAATCTATTCAGACAATAGCAAATCCTTTTTTAACTGCATTCATGAAAGGAATCTCTGCCATAGGAGAACCTTATTTTTATTTACTTTTTTTAACTTTTCTCCTTTGGTGTGTCGACGAAAAGAAAGCTTTCTCACTTGGATTTTTACAAGTATTTTCGGGTGCAATAAACACTTGTATAAAATATACCTTAGCCATTCCTCGCCCTTTTATAAAAGATCCGTCGGTTGGCATTGGTTATTACAGTGGGTTTTCAACTCCAAGTGGTCACGCACAAGGGTCTGCAAGTTTTTGGTCTTATTTTGCCTATTTATTTACTAATTTAAAACGATATCAAAAATTTTTACTTGCTTTTCTTATTCCGCTAATTGTTGGATTTAGTCGCGTATATCTTGGGGTTCATTATCCTACAGACGTTATGCTCGGTTGGGTTATTGGATATTTGATTTCACTCGCTTTTATGCTATTCTTAGATACTGTTCTTACATTAGTTAGACGCCTCCGTTGGTCATTTAAGATATTAATCATTACTCTTATATGTATTGTTTTTAATGAAATTTGCCCTCAAGATACTTCAATGCCAGGATTACTTTTTGGCCTTGCACTTGGCTCTCTTTTCTTAAAAGATGTAACAGTACTAATTAACAAAAAAGGCCTTTTACCTTTCTCTGCAAAAACGGGAACTCAAACACAAAAATTTATACGCTGGCTTATTGGCGTCATTTTTGTCGCAATACTATATATTGGCTTAAAATTTATTTTCCCAACCGCCGAAAATGCTTGGTATACTTTGTTTAGAACACTTAGATATATGATTATTGGATTTGTTGCATCCTACCTATGCCCAGTACTTTTTGTAAAACTAAAACTTACTTAGCTACACATATTTATATACGTTTTAACCTATACAAATATACCTCTCAGTTGTACGCACGCTTTCATTCTGTTATAATCTATATATGTCATACACTCCAGAAGAACCAATAGCGGCCATTGCAACCGCCCTAGCACCATCAGCTCTCGCAATCATACGTGTTTCAGGAAAAAACTGCATAGAATTAATTAGTAACGTTTTTTCACGCCCAAAAGCGCTTAATAACGCAAAAGGGAACACTCTTTTATACGGATGGATACTCGCACCAGCAGACCACTCTATTGTTAAAACAACACAAACTGTTGAGCGAGCTCGTATTGATGAAGTAATGCTCGCCGTTTATCGAAACCCTAAAAGTTTTACCGGCGAAGATATGGTAGAAATTTTTTGTCACGGAGGAGTGTCACCAGTAAAATCTGTTTATAATCAGCTTTTAAAAAATGGTTTTAGAGAAGCAGAAAAAGGTGAATATACTTTTAGAGCTTTTTTAAATGGAAAAACTGACTTAACACGCGCCGAAGCTGTACGAGAAATTATTGACAGTAAAACAGATTTTAGTCGTGGACGAGCGGCAGATCGACTTTCCGGAACTCTTTTTGAACAGATTGAATCTTTAAAACAACAACTAGCAAATACCCTATCTCATATCGAAGTTGGCATTGAATACCCAGAAGACGAAAATGCTATAAAAGATTCGTATGACTCAGAAGAACTTAGAACTATAGAAAAAAAACTAACTGAACTTTCTTCAAGCTGGGCAGCAGAGAAACTGTACCAAGAAGGGACTCGCATAGTCTTATGTGGTCGAACAAACGCTGGTAAATCAAGTTTATTTAATACACTTTTAAAACAAGATCGTGCAATTGTTTCTGATATACACGGAACAACAAGAGATTGGATCGAAAGTTGGATTTCATTTGACGGAATTCCAGCACGACTTTTTGATACAGCCGGCTTACGTGAAACAAAAGATTCTATAGAAGCTATTGGTGTAGAAAGAACAAAAGAACTTGCCGCAGATGCAGATTTAAATCTATATCTTATCGATGCAACAGAAGGAATAAAAAACGAAGATAAAAATGAACTTGAAGCCTTACTTAAAAATAAAAACAAGACACCTCTTATAGTAGTAATAAATAAAACAGATATAGCAGGAACAGATACAAGCAAAGAAATCGCTGATAATTTACTTTCCTCTTTTGCAAAATTACCTACCACCCCTATACTAAATGTCCCTGCAAATAATACAAATATAAGTATTACTCCAGATACTATTGTTTTTATAAGTGCCAAAAAAGGTACTGGAATATCAAAACTTGTTGCAACAGTGCGACAAACATTGACAGCAAAAATTGGCACATCTAATATGAAAACAGGGCTTGGATCTGAACGACAAAAAAGAGCTGTCGACGATGCTATTACAAGTGTTAATCACGCAATTCATGCACCAGAGAAGGGGCTTGGAGGAGACGCCGTTATTCTTGATTTAGAAGCTGCAATTGCATCATTAGGAGAAATAACTGGAGAAGTTAGCCCCGATGACATTTTAGGGAATATATTCAGCCAATTTTGCGTCGGAAAATAAACAAACCAGAACAACACATATCTGTGTGCTATAATAATGAGATTATGCAAACTCTAGCCATCATTATTCCTTGTTACAATGAACAAGAAGTTTTACACGAAACATACAACCGCTTATCAAAAAAATTAGATTACCTGATACTTACTAACAAAATTTCTTCACAATCAAAAGTGCTTTTTATAGATGACGGCTCCACAGATAATACCTGGAATATTATAACTTCACTTCATGCAAAAAATAAAATGGTTATGGGAATAAAACTTTCATCCAATGTAGGAGCCCAGAATACACTGTATTCTGGATTAATGACTGCACGACATTTTGCTGACATGATTATATCAATGGATAGCGATTTACAAGACGACATTAATGCTATTGATACAATGATTGACGAATATAACAATGGTGCGCAAATTGTATATGGAGTTCGTACAACACGAAAAAATGACAGTTTTTTTAAATGTACAACAGCACATTTATTCTATAGATGTATGAAGCATATGCACACAAAAATTATTTACGATCATTCTGACTTTAGACTGATGAGCAAAAGGGCTGTTAATTGTCTATCTAAATATACCGAAGTTAATTTATTTTTACGTGGCATTGTTCCTCTCATAGGTTTTAAAACTGCAGTTGTAAAATATGAAAGAAATAAAAGATTTGCTGGGAAAAGTAAATATCCAATACATAAAATGATATCATTTGCTTTCGATGGTATTACTTCTTTTTCGATAAAGCCTATCACATTTATTACAAAAATAGGAGTAGTTTCACTTGTGATAAGTGTTTGTATTATTATATATTCACTAGTTACAAAGATAGCAGGCTATCCAGTAGCTGGTTGGACAAGCCTTATGGCTTCAATTTGGTTTATTGGTAGCATTATTATAATTTCTATCGGCATTATTGGCATCTATATTGGCAAAATTTATATGCAATCAAAACATAGACCTCGCTACTTTGTAGAAACTATTTTAACTGATACAAAAATCGACAAAGAAAAAAATAGATGAATAAAAGATTGACAACCAACAAACTAAAAACATTCATTCCATTTGCCTTACTTTTTATTACGTTTATTTTTATGTCAAGCGAAAGCGAAAATGTCCCAACATCACATAGCTAGATAGTCATAATTTTTGAAAAAATTGTGATTGCTAATCCTCCACGGATGATCAAATGCAG
>JTFN01001533.1_pt1 | contig 16749 bp, 20 predicted proteins | sample 235401 | NCBI WGS metagenome assembly JTFN01 (sample SAMN03067589, study PRJNA260952) | activated sludge metagenome | biome: Sludge; feature: Wastewater; isolation source: CETP activated sludge from augmented bioreactor treating industrial... | place: India:Gujarat | collected 2013-04 | reverse complement strand
CACACCTATTCATGTGGGTTTTTATGATTGCCGTCGTCACCAAGTTTTGCTCGTCACTCTGGAGATGGCTCACTCGTTAACACAACAACAAGGATCATCATGATCAATGACCTCAAGACCGTTTCAGAAATCAACGCAGAAATTTCCCGCCTTCAGCGTAAAGCGGAAGTTATCAAACGCAAGACCCGCCAGAATGTACTTGCTGACATCGTACGAACCATGCGGGACAACGACCTAACCATGGACGAGATTGCACAGGCCTTTCGCCATCCAGGTGTTAAGCCAAATGCCTCGCCCACAGTCAAATACAAACACCCAAGCGGTGCAACTTGGTCAGGCAGAGGCCGTACCCCAGGCTGGATGAAAGCAGCTGAAGCCGCAGGTGAGTCGCGTGAACGCTACCTGCTTCCCACCCCGTCAACCAACCCGCAGTAATACAAAAGAAGGGCATCTCCCCTTCCGCCCTCTCCCTTCCAGTCGTTCTGTGGCCCAGCGCCATCGTCTTCTATCCATTTGGAATAATCATGAAACAGCTCCCCATTTCATTGGGTGCGCTGGCGTTGGCCTGCGCGTCCACCTCTTATGCTCAATCGTCCGAAGTCTTGACTGGACTTCCCGGATTGGCTTGTGAAGCCGTCCTATGCTTATCCAGCAGTCTGCAACCAGGCGAATGCGCCGCCTCTCTCGATCATTACTTTGACATTCGCAAATACGCCAAAGGCATGCTCGACTGGGAGGCCACTGTAGACGCTAGACGTTTTTTCCTAAGTATGTGCCCAGTTGCATCTGAACCCGGCATGTCGGCACGTATGGATGCCATCTCTCGCGGAGCAGGCAAATGCGATCCTGACTATCTCAATGCGACATATGGGCAAGACATCTACCGCTACCGGATGGTGGGCTCTAATTATCTGAACATACCCGCTATTCGGGACTTGTCCCTTATCAAGACAGTCACCCTAACTAAATTGCCCAGCTACTGCGTTGTCTACAACGATCATGAATGGACATACGACTTGAGCATTAAGTACGTCGGTGATCCAAATCGTGGGGGCTATTGGGTTCCGGCCAGAGGCTACGTATCAGCCCAATCAAAATGGGATGCTGAACATACTGGTAGCTGGGCCAACAATTGGCACTACTCGTTTGAAGATCCTCGTCGCAATATCGACGACACCGCAGGCACTGGGAACAACCATTGAGAGAGAGCCGTGCTAGCAGAATTCGCGCTTTTGGCCGCCACATGTGCGCCCAACATTCATGAAACGACGTTATCGGCCCTGGTACGCCATGAATCTAAGGCCCAGGTATATGCCATTGGCATAAACAAAGGTAAACGACTGGACAAACAACCAACTGACTACGAACAAGCCGCACAAATTGCTAACGATCTCATTGATCGTGGCATTGATTTTGATGCAGGTCTTGGTCAGATCAATGTTCGGAACTGGTCTTGGCTTGGATTGACGACAGAAACAGTCTTTGATCCCTGCACTAATTTGCAAGCTGCTCAAAAAGTGCTGACGGACTGTTATCAGCGATCCTTACGGCAAACAACCGATGAGCAACGGGCTTTACGTTCGGCCTTATCTTGCTACAACACAGGCAACTTCGAGCGAGGCTTCAGCAATGGATATGTCGGGAAAGTCCTGGCGCAGGCTGGGGTGAAGATACCAGCGATCAAAGCCATCAAAAATGACGCTGTAGTCGTAACAGCAGAACCTAAGCAGCCCCGACCCCAAAGAGCAGGGAAGCCGGATGGCTTTACAGGAAACAAAATCACCGACGGCTTCAAGAGTTCTGAGGGAAAAGCTTCAGCACCTCCTGAACCAAACGAAGTCACGCCAGCAGTATTAGTACAACTCTCTGCCTAACTACTCCAAGCACTCTCCAGCGACAAGCGGATCGAGGGGTTAGTGCGGCCCACAGCCGCGTCAAGCGGGAACAAGCCCCCTTAATGCAGCAGGAGCAACCTCACGCTATTTCCGAAGACAGGGACGAAGAGCCGACGGCTCGTAGCCCAAGTTCCCTAGGATCGAGTTGACGAGGACAGAGAGCTCAGAGAGGCAGCACCTCTTTGCTTATGGCCCAAGTGCCAGCCACCAGATTTTTATCAGTGCCCATTCGGGCAAACACATCCCTTTTCTTAACCAAAATGCCCGGTGTTTTCTGACACCAGGCCAAGGAGCTATGCATGTTTGTTAAGCAATACCTGACCCGTTTAGCGCAAAACCATGTCGTGCGCCATGTTTACCAGTCGGCCATTGTGGCAATGCTGACCACCAATATGGCCTATGCCCAAGCGATTGGGGGCTTGAATAAAGCAAAAACGACACTGGAAGCGCTCCGTGACGCTCTTATCATTATTTTGCCCATCGCCTGCGTGATTGCCGGTCTGGTGATCTGGGTCCTGTACTCCGCTGAGGTCATGCGTAAAGAAGATGCCACACGCTGGGCTATTGGCGTTATTGGCGCAGGCTCAGTTATCGAAATCGTGGCGCTGCTCTGGAGAGGTTAAGACATGGCAAACAACCCAGACAACTACGACGATGACGAAACTGAACTAAAGCCTTTTCACTATCTCGTGTTTAACGGTTTAGGTAGGAAGCCAACATTCATGGGAGTCCCCACCATGGTCTTCCTCGGCACTTTGTCCTCTGTCGCCATCTTGGCCATGTTCATCGGTCTGTACATGTGGGCCACCTTGATCTTTGTAATCCCATGGCTGGCCTGGATTACAAAATCTGATGACAAAGCCTTCGAGATCTGGGGGTTGGAGCTGAAGACACGACTCAAAAACCGCAATAAAAGTTTTTGGAATGGTTCCAGCTACACCCCAACCTCATTCTCAGCGCGCCGACCCTGGCGCCACAAATAAAGGAGTAAGTAATGAACGCGCTGACTTTGAAGGAGCGTCCGGTATCACATTACGTACCGTACTCACACCACGTTACTGACGAAATTATTGCGGACAAAGGCAATGAGTACCTGGCGGTCATCAAGGTCAGCGGCCGCTCCGCCATGGCCGCCAGCCTGGAAGATCAAAATGACTGGCTTGAAGCCTTGCATAACGTCCTTCGTGGTTTGCCACTCGGCAAGCTGGGCTTATATACGCATATCGTCGGTCGCTACGTGACTGAATACCCAAACAGCCAATTCTCACAAGTCTTCGCCCGGCAGTTCGATGACTCCTATCGAGCAACCTTCAATGACAGAAATGCTTTGAAGGTCAACGAGCTCTACCTGACCGTCTCTATTCATCCCGTAGCAGATGAATTACTGGGCGTGATGGCATCGCTTGAAAAAGCATCTCCTGAACGTCTAAAGGCATGGCAAACCGAATCCATTGAGGATCTGAAAGGGGCTGTTCGCGCCATTCTTGCTGGGCTGCATCGCTATGACGCTGAAGTTCTGAAAATTGTGGATCGAAATGGGTATGCGTTTAGTGAGCCAGGTGAATTTTTTGGATTCCTGCTCTCTGGTGAATGGCATGCAGTGCCAGTGACGGATGGCTACCTGTGGGACAGTTCGCCATAGCGCGACCCGTATTCTCGCGCTATGGCGAACTAGGTGAAATCAGAACCCTTACCAGGACACGAAAATTTGGAATGCTGGAGTTGTTTCGCAAGCCGGGACAAGTACGGCCCGGCCACTTGGACTCTATCTTGTCCAGCCCTTATGAGTATGTCATCACTCAATCTTGGGGTGGCTTTACCAACTCGGCCGCTAAAAAGCTCGTCAAAAAGCACAAGAAACTCCTTCAGGACTCCAATGATGATGCACCGGGTCAAGTCAAGCAGTTAAAGAAAGTGATCGAAAAGATCGAGACTGGAGACCTTGGGCTGGGTGACCATCACGCAACCATGTTGATCTGGGGAGAGGACGCTGATTCTCTGCGCCGCTCCATGTCCGATATGAGAGCAAGATTCGCCGATCGCGGTTTAGTTGTTAAGCCACTTGAAAAAGCCCTGGAGGCTGGTTTCTGGTCGCAATTGCCAGCGAATTGGAGTTGGCGAACGCGTCCCGTAGCTATCACGAGCGAGAATTTCCTTTGCTTCAACAGCTTCCATAACCAGCTCTCTGGAAAAGCAACCGGCAACCCGTGGGGGCCTGCCGTAACGATGTTTAAGTCAGTTGTAGGTGCGCCCTTCTTCTTCAACTACCACGTATCACTTGAAGAGGTCGACGAGACTGGCCAACGACGACCCGGCAACACCTTGATCATTGGATACACCGGGACCGGCAAAACAGTGCTGCAAGGGGTATTGCTCACTCAAGCACAGAAGTTTGGTGCAACGGCGCTTATCTTGGACAAAGATGAAGGACTCCATGTACTTGTATTGGCCCTGCGTGGGCAATACTTCACTCTCCGTTTGGGTTTACCGACTGGCTGGCAGCCTTTCCAACTGGACCCGACACCCAAAAACATGGCCTTCATGCGCCAATTGGTGGCGCACCTAGCCGGACTTCGGGGTGAAACGGTCTCTACCAAGGAAGCAAAAGACATTGCGAAAGCAGTGGAAATGCTAATCCTGGAAATTGACAAAGAAGATCGAGGTATCCATACCCTTCTCCAGTATCTACCTGACTACTACCAGGAAGAAGGACAGCAGCTCACCCTGCATAAGCGCCTCTTGCCATGGAGGCGTGACGGTGAATATGGCTGGGTCTTCGATAACCCGACAGACAGGCTAAATCTGGAGGTGCCTGAAGGACACAATCCCATTTTTGGTTTTGACCTTACAGAAATCCTAGATGATGAGCATGTTCGCGGCGCAGCGACGATGTACATACGACATCGCAGCCAGGCTCTGCATGACGGTCGACGGATAATCAATTTGGTGGATGAGTGCCAACATCCTTTGAAAGACAAGCACTACCAGGATGACATGCAGGACGCGGTTAGGACCATCCGTAAAAAGAACGGTGTGCTGGCGTTCTCCACCCAGGAACCAGAAGCCATTGCAGAAAACCCGGTCGGACCTTCGATTATCCAACAGGCCGGAACCCTCATTTTCCTTCCAAACCCACGAGCAAAGCGCGAAACCTATATGAAGGACTTTGGGCTAAGCGCTAGAGAGTTTGAGCTAGTGAAACAACTTGGAGAAAAAAGCCGTCAATTCGTCGTCAAACAGGGCTCCAGCGTCACGGTCGCCGGGTTGGATCTATCTACATGCCCTGAAGCACTTTTGGTTTTTTCCGGTAGCCCCGACATGGCCACCATTGCTAAACAGGTGATTGCCGAGGTTGGCGATGACCCAGCCACATGGTTGCCCCTTTACGTCGACCGGGCCGAACAAGCTCGTAAAGGTGAGGAAACCGTCGAGCTGATTGATCATTAACGTAATAGCGTAAAGATTAATTTCTTAGCTATTATTGTGAGGTTAATTAAATCCAATATTAATTTAATGGAGCCCAGTGTGAATAAACGAAAATTTATATTTGTTTCCGGCCTAATTGCAATCAGCCTAATTACTGGCTGCCAAACAAAAGAAGAAAAATTCGCAGGATACTGGCTCCAAAACAGCGACAAACGCCCTGTTTCCATGCATATCAAACCTGATGGCAGTGACTTTCTTGTCAATATCAACCAACTTAATTTCGGTCGATTTTCAAGAGATATTGAAAAAGGGGTATACAAAGGAAACGGGATTTTGACAATAGGAGAGAAAAAGCAAGTCAAATACAGTGACGACAATGATTCATTAAGTGATGTTGATGATGAAACCATCACATTCAAAAGAGTGACAGCGGATCAATACAAAGCAGCCAGCAATCACTAGACTTAATCCAATCCTCTAGCCCCCCCTTTAGTGGCCAGTTTTTACTGGCCATCTCTTTGCGCCGTCCTGGCGTATCCATGTATCCCTCGGAGCAATTATGAAAAGCATTTCTGCGCTTGCAGCAGGGCTTTGCCTTGCCTTTTCACTTGTATCGCCCAGCTACTCAGCCGGTGGCATTCCTACACTGGATGTGAACTCAATCCCCCAACTCAACGCCTTGTTGGATCAACTGGAGACGGCGCGTGCTCAGCTCCAACAGGCGCAAGCACAAGTTCAAGCACTAACCCACTCCTCGGGCTTTGGCTATGTTCTTGAGAATGCCGATGTTCGGCGAATGATGCGGGATTCACTACCTAGTGATGCCTCTGCGCTCCTCAATCGCCTGGATGGCCAGAACTCGACGCTTTCAAGCTCTATCAGCGCCATAGCTGAAGACGTCAATGCACCGGTGAACTTCCAACAGGACTCTAAGGCGCTTCGTGAGCGATCTGTACGCATTGCGGCGACAAAAAAGGCCATGTCTGAACAGGCGTACAACGCGATGACGAAACGACTTGAGACGATTGATGGCCTCCAGGCCCAAATCAATCAAACAACTAACCCGAAGGAAATCGCAGAGTTGCAAGCTCGCATTGCGATTGAGCAAGCGAACATTCAGGCAGACCAAACCCGTATTCAACTGGCGGAACAACAGTTTGCTGCCGAATCGGCACTGCTGGAGGAGCGCGGCAATGTCGTCTACGGGGGCTGGTTTGGCGGCAGAAACAGACAAGCAACTCCATAACTGGGGATCATTATGGCTTTTGATGCAAACAGGATATCCGAGCCAGCCAACATTAACCGGATCGGCGAGTGGTTGATGAGGCAAGTGGATGTCGTTTTGAATACCGCTATAGCGACACCCATTGAGCAACTCGCCCGGGCCTTGGCTCCAATCATTGTCGTTGGGCTAACCCTGCAATTTCTGTTCTACAACATGGCCATTATGCGTGGCTATGGAAACATGACTGTCACTGAACTGATGTGGAAAGCAATGCGAGTGGCACTCATTGCCGGAGTCGCAACAGCCGGTGGTTTCTATCAGACTAATATTGTCGATGTCATGATCTCCTTGCCTGACGATGTTGCCGGTATCGTGGCAGGCGGCAATACCTTCTCCGACAGTATCGACACCCTTCGGGCAAGGACCGACTCAGCCGCGGCCACCATGGAGCAGACAGAATCAAGATGGTATCCAAGCAGTAAGAACATCTTAGTCAGCATTTATGCAGGGTTCTTAACGGTAGTCACCGCGATAATTAGTGCCTCTGTAGCGGTGCTGATGATTGTCGTCAAAGTTGGTATGGCCTTAGTGGTAGCAGCCGGGCCATTTTTCATAGCCGCATTAGCCTTTGAGCGCACGGAACGGCTATTTGATAGTTGGGTGTCACAGGCTCTTAACTTTGTGATCCTGGCATTACTAGGCGCACTGATCATGTCTATTTTGCTAGAGCTAACCCTCTCGTACATAGCCATGCTCATACGGCTACTGACCGAGGGAGACACATCACTTCTTTCATTGATCGCTGGATACTTTCTCGTGGGGATTGCCACGATTGTCATCATCGTTATGTTGCCTGGACTTGCCCAAAGTCTTTCCAGCGGCTTCGGCGCCCAATTTGGCCTTGGCAGCGCGGGTCGCGGGGCCATGAATGCCATGCGCGCTGGTAGCTTGATTCGGAAGTTGATTCGCTAATAAATCCTTAACCGCGCTACAGCACCACCCATTTCCTCCTCAACTCTTCCATAAAGCCCAACAGTCCACATAGCTGGGCCAGGAGTCATTCCCGATGAAAATACAACTTGCCGCGGTGGCTTTAGCCGCCGTGATGGCTGGTTGCGCCTTTACGCCGCCAGCCCCACCACAACCAGCTGACTCGCCACGAGTCCCGGTCAATCTCACGGCCCCTCTGTCCAGCGGAGGTAGCCATGAGTAAAAAGCTCCGAACCATCGACGTCGCTGAAGAGCTGGAAAAGAGCCGGGGGCTGGAACGTGACTTGAAGACCGAACTGATTTCGAGTCGTCGTCGAGCTCATCGACTCAATATTTTTCTTGGCGTTTTGGCATTTGCAGGCGTCGTTGCCGTAGCAGGCTTAACCCCTTTGAAAGAGCCAGCAAAACCGCACATCATCCGTGTCAATGACACAACCGGTGCCATTGAACACATCACAAGCCTGGGCGATACCCCTGAAAGTTATGGTGAACGCATCGACAAGTATTTTCTGAATACCTACGTCCTTAATTGCGAAGGCTATAACTGGTACACCATCCAAGCGCAGTTTGACACCTGCGCTCTGCTTTCTTCACCGCCCATACAGGCCCAATACGGCAAGCGATTTGAGGGTCCTAACGCTCCTACTGAGCGACTTGGCCAGCTTTCAAATCTGGATGTTGAAGTTCACTCGATCACGATGGGCGCCAATCAAACCGCTACGGTTCGATTTAGTACCGCTCAACGGGACGTCAGCTCCGGCCGCAATGAAAAAGAGCATCACCAGATTGCCACCGTCGCATACGAATACCTCCAGGTGCCCTTAAGCGAATCGGTTGCTCGACGCAACCCTCTCGGCTTTCAAGTTATCCGCTACGACTTAGCCGCAGACCTTTCACGTTAACCCCCTTTGAAGGAGTACCCATGAACCGATTTGCCAAAACGGCATTTGCGGTGGCACTGGCGTGCCTGGTCGCTACGCCTGCACTCGCCCTAGATCTGCCCAAACAAGCAGGCACTGACCACCGGATACGCTACGCCAACTACGACCCTCACAATGTCACCCAGCTCGATTCCGTGATCGGTGTGGGAACAATGATCGAGTTAGAAGAAGGCGAAAACTATCTCTTTCATGTCTTCGGTGACAGTGAAGCCTATGAATTTACCGAATACACCAATCATCTGTTTCTCAAGCCTGTGGTTGATCAAGCTGATACCAACTTGATCGTAGTCACTGACCGCCGGAACTATACCTTCCGAATCGAGTACCACAACGAGCGGGAGACAAAACAGGCCCTCTATAAATTGATCATGCGCTATCCCGACAGTGAAGCGATAGAAGCGCGCCAACAGCAGCATGAACAAACCGTTCAAGCCGCATTTTCTCAAGTAGGTCTTCCAGTGAACTGGCAAGCATATTCTAAGAGTGGCGACCTTGATTTGGCCCCGATACACGCCTGGGATGACGGCTATCAAACCTGGATGCAGTTTGCACCAACCGCCGAAATCCCCGCCATTTATCGAGTCACTGAAGATGGCCAAGAAGTGCTCACGAATTACCACATGGCCGATCACAGAACGATGGTGCTACATCGCACTAGCGCACGTTGGCATATTCGGCTCGGAGGCAATGTAGTCGCAATCCATAACGCCGCATTTAAACAAACACCTACAAAGCCACATACAGGAACAGCCTCTCCCTCTGTCGAGCGTATCGTCCATGGTGTTAAACCGCTTTCCCTGCCCTCCTCTTCTGCTGGCCCTGCCGCCACCGCCTATCCGGCTCAACCGGCTTACGATCCGCAAGCTTTTGAACTGGGCCCCGAACACATAGAACAAAAGGACGGCAAAACGCTCATGACCTTCAGCTCAAACCGTCTGCCAATCGTCCAACCAGTCAATGAGCAGGGGCAAGCATACGCCGCAACCACCACCATTCGGCCTGGGAACATATTGCTCATCGATAGCAATGCGGATGCCTGGCAAGCACAGAGCCGTGGTTTGACTCACATTTTCAAAACGGAGGAGTATTTGAAATGAGCCTCAACCAAACCAACTCACATGACGTTGATGATCGGGGGCCAAGCGACACCGGAAGTACGCGTCGCCCCTTGCCTCCGGGTGCCCGTGGCTTTCTGTGGCTCTGCCTCGTGATCGGTATCTGCATCATTGCAATCGTCATCTGGAACATGACAGGCACTCGTGCTGAAGCCCCTGTTGAGAATGCAGACCCTACCACCAGTGGCATCAGCAACCTGCTTCGATTACCTGAGCTAAAGGCGCAGCCAACTCCTACACCTGCGTCTAAGCCAGATACCTCTACGGCTGATACATCATCCCAAGAGCAAACTGGCGCTATCACGTTGCCCATGATTCCCAACCTGATCAATGGTGTTGATGCTCGACGGCTACGCAGTCCGCTACGCGCTCAGAACAATGAACAGGGGCAACAGCACACACAACAGAACGTCGGGACCTCGGTAACGGCTCAAGATGATGCCGGTCCATTAGCGAGTCAGTTACGCCCGTTAGAGCTTGCTCCTTCTGTGGCGGGACAACTAGGGAATCGTAATTTCTTGATTACCCAAGGCACGATGATCGATTGCGTCATGCAAACTCGATTAGTTACCGCGCAGGCAGGAATGCTGACCTGCAACGCTACCCAAAACGTCATGAGTGCGAACGGGAAAGTCGTCCTTATTGATGCTGGAACCAAGTTTGTTGGTTATCAAAGCGGTGGCATCGAACAGGGTCAACCACGTGCATTTGTGACATGGCACCGCCTTGAAACACCCAGTGGCGTCATTCTTAACCTCGGCTCCCCTGGGACAGGCCCATTGGGTGAGGCGGGCGTTGACGGCGCCATTGATCACCACTTTTGGGATCGCTTGGGCAATGCCATTTTGCTCAGTCTCCTGGGCGACTTAGGCAATTGGGCCTCTAACCAAGGAAACAAGGGAGACGGAAATATCAGGTTTGATAACACCCGTGAGGGTGGCCAAGAAGTCGTTGCCAAGATTTTGGAGCACTCACTGGATATTTCCCCCACCTTGTATAAGAACCAGGGCGAACGAGTCGGAATCATGGTCGCCCGCGACTTGGACTTCAGTAAAGTTTATGACCTCAAACCCACCAATTACCGTCAATAGTGTGGACCGAGGGATTGCGGTTCGGGCAGCCTTACGGCCACTCGAACCGTATCTTAAAGACCCCACTATTTCAGAACTTGCGATTGTGCGCCCCTACTCCGTATTTGTGCGTCAGCACGGAGCCTGGCATGAGCACGAGTGCATGCCTTTGACCTTATCTAGCTTAGAGGGTCTATCGCTCTCACTGTCTGTGTATAACGGCTTGGCACCAGCCCCCATCATGTCGGTCATACTGCCTGACGGAGAACGGGGACAAATCGTACAAACTCCGGGATGCCTGGATAACACCATGGCAATTAATATCCGCAAGCACACCCAGCTAGTCAAAACACTGGATGAGCTGGAAGCAGAAGGCGCTTTCAATGAAGTTTGTGACAGCCTGGATCTACTCGACGAAGGCGGTCTTACACCGACTGATCACCTCCTACTTCAACTAAAAAACGAAGGTCAAATTGCACGTTTTCTGCATGAGGCAGTTCAGGCTCGCCGCAACATCATCGTTGCGGGCAAGACCGGCTCTGGGAAAACAACCTTTGCCCGCTCCTTAATAGAACGTGTGCCACTAGAGGAACGCATCATCACGATTGAGGATGTCCATGAACTCATCCTCCCCAACCACAGAAACTTGGTACACATGCTCTATGGCGGTAGCAACGGCCGGGTGACAGCGACCGACTGTGTTGCGGCATGTATGCGCCTATCACCTGACAGGATATTTCTGGCCGAATTACGTGGTGGTGAAGCCTGGGAGTATTTGGTTGCTCTCAATACGGGGCACCCAGGATCCATTTCAACGACACACGCAAATAGCTCACTGGACACCTACGACCGCCTGGCCTCATTGATCAAACAATCGCCGACTGGCGGCCAGCTAGATCTGGCGACCATACAGGCCTTCCTGCGAAATACAGTCGATATCGTCTTGTTTTTTGATCGTTTCAAACTACGTGAGATTTTCTATCAACCACGCCGTCGAGACCTGAGCCCCTGATTGGAGGAAATCGATATGAATGAACCCTATGAAGGCATTGGCTTCGCCGTCTATTCCTACAACTTGATGGCCGAGGTCTACAACGACGGCCGAGCGGAACGAAAAAACCTGGAGCAAATCGCATCCGACATTGATGCCAGCTACCCGTGGGATGAGCGGTACGGTTGGCGCTACAAAGAATGGCTACGCGCCCGACGAGAGTTCTTTGAGGAACATGGGCTACCAGGTCTTCAACCGCGTCGTAGTCTCAAACTGAACAACGAGTTCGCAACGTATCGCTAAACGACATCGTTTCCCCCTTTGTTAATCCAATGACCGCCTCATGCGTTGTTCGCATGCGGCGGTTGTCTTATTGAACGGCACCGGGGCGCACCTCATCGACAAGGCCGTCCTGTGCCTATATGCCATCAGGACCATCATGTCTTTGCCAAACCAACGCGCCAATCAACGACTGAATACGGCTTTACATCGCTTGACGGAAACAGCCAAGCAAACTCAGGCGACGGCAGCCACCTGCGAACCGGACAAGCCCGTCTTCAAACGTATTTTCATACCCGGAATCAACGAATACACACGGGCGATGCCCAACTACATCGCGCGTAGTAGCGTTTTCGCACCCATAGCGCGAGGCCATCGCAAAATGCACGATGACGTTGAGTTCCTACGCAACGAACGAGTTGTGATCAAAGGCTCTGGCAAACAGTTGTGCGAGGATCATGCCGATGTATGGATGCATGCAATGTATCTGCAAATCACATGCCCATCTGGCCAACGTCCCGTAGCCAATCGTGCTGATTTTTTACGGGTGCTCGGCAGAAACACGAGTGGCGCTAGCTATCAATGGCTGCACAATACGATGAAAGACTTGGCTCGATTCACACTATCGATCGAGGCAACAAGACCTAACGGAATCTTGAAATACAGCTTTGGCAACCATCCTTCTAGTCGAGTCCTAGCCATGTTAGGTGGCTTTGATTATGACGATGAGCTCAATGAATACACGCTATATGTAGACCCACGCTGGACGCAGATTTTTGGCAACCGTGAATTTACTTTGATCGATTGGAATACCCGGTTAAACATGCGCTATGCGCTGTCCAAAAGCCTACAACGCTTGATTGGCACCTCAAAGGATGTGGAACAGCGTTATAGCCTGCAAATTCTCAAAGAACGCGCCCAGTACACTGGCCGGATGCGTGATTTCAAACCAGCTCTGGAGCGAGCAATCAATGAGTTGGCCGAACTCGGACTCATCCTTTCACCGCGTATCGAAACAAGTCGACGCGGGGTGGAACAGGCAGTCTGGAATCGGGTCAGTGATGAACCTCAATCAGCCTAAAAGCTAATCTTAATTAGCCCTCTAACATCGTAATAGCATCGCGCTTGCCTGCCATTTTGTCGCCGAAATAGGCCTGTGGGTAACTCATTCAAAGCATCGTAATAGCATCGCGCCCCATCGTAATAGCGTCGCGCTTTATCGTAATAGCATCGCGCTTTATCGTAATAGCGTCGCGGTTACATTTCTGAACGCCTTTATCCATGCGGGTTTCAGAGCCTCTGTTACACCTCTACCTTCTTTCTACCTTCTTTCTACCATATAGGGCTGTGGATAACTCCATGGCTACATTCAAAAAAGTTACATTTCAGAAACATTCATCTCTTGCCCACTTTCTCTGCCAGCAACGCCTGACGCTGTAATCGAAGTTCGTATCACGTCAGTCCCCCACGCTGGTGGCGTGGGGGAAAGGTAGACCCCCAAAAAACATTGGTCCCCACCCTGACGGGCGGGGATGGATGTACCCCTTGGCCGCGGAACCCCTGCCGGGTTCCCTGTCCAGTCCGCCCAAGGTCGGACTGCGGCCTCGACCCTTCCCCGTGGGCTTTGCCCCCCACGCCCGTATCCGGGCGCGGCTCCCCCTGCGCGGCGCTGCCGCGCTTCTGTCTTCAACGTGGAAAGTGGCATTTGCTTTCCAGCACAACCAGGAACCCAACCCATGCAAGTTGACCAATTCGTCGAGCAATTTCGTCGAGCATTAGCCGATGCTGACCCGCGAGCCACGGTCACAGCACGCGTTCGTTTACTGCTGCCGATCATCGAAATGCGGCTGGCCAACGGCTCGTCATATGCCGCGGTCGTCGAAGATTTGAACGCGGCAGGAATCCCGATTTCGCATTCCTTTTTTTCTAAAGCCTTATGGCGCCTGCGTCAGTCTAAGAAACCTCACACATCCACAACCGAGGCTCCAATTTTGACCCAGCCCTCCCATAGCGTGGCAGCACCGCCTATCACGTCAACCACTCCGGTCCTTCGCACCGAAGCGGTGCAAGGCCGTCCCAATTCCATCGAATCACCCGCTGACTTGCACAAATTCCGCGAGATAAACGTTGACCTGGATGCGCTGCGAGAGGAAGGCCGCGCTATGCGTGCCGGGCCTAAATCCTCTTAAACCCATTGATTCACATTCACAACCTGAAGGAACACCATCATGAAAATCGCTGTTTTGAACTACACCGGCTCGGTCGGTAAAACCGTCGTGGCATCTCACCTGCTGGCCCCGCGCTTGAATCATGCACAGATTTTCGCTATCGAATCGACCAATGAAACGGCGGGCGATCTTGGACTGGATGTAGACCAGCTACGCGGGGTGCAATTTGGCAAATTGTTCCGTGATTTGCTCACCCTGGACGACGCCATCGTAGACGTCGGGGCATCAAATATTGAAGAGTTTTTGGCGCATATGTTGCGTTACGACTTGTCCCACGAAGAAATTGACCAATTCGTGTTACCAGTCGTCCCAACGGGCAAAGCGCAGCGAGAAACCATCAAGACCGTTGCCGCCTTGAGCGGTCTAGGGGTGCCTGCACATCGCATTCGCGTGTTGTTCAATCGTGTAGAAAGCGATGTGGATGAAGAGTTTCTGGCGCTACTGACTTACGCCAAGAAAACCGGTGAATTCATCGCCAATCCCAATGCCGTCATTTTCGAGAATGAAGTGTTCGAGCTTCTGGCCGATAAACGCACAACCATCGCATCGATACTTGCCGATCAGACCGACTACCGCCAGCAGTTGCGTGAAGCGGACCCGAAAGACCGCAAACGCATCTCTCACCTGTCGGATATGCATGCGTTAAAAGCACTAGCTCGCCCGGTAGATCGTCAGCTTCACCGTGCATTTCAGGCCTTATTCGAGGAGCTGCTACCTGCCACCAACGGGGCTTCGCATGAGTGAGGAAAAAACAGCGCGGACAAAGTTGGATCTGTTGTACCAGGAGACTCTGGGTGATGTGGCGAGGCTGATCGAACGCACAGAACGCGTCAACGACAAACTGCGTGAAACCGCCACCGCGCTACTGGCCGGTATTGAAGCCTTTTCCGCTGCCAATGCGCAGTTACAAGCCTTGCCCGAGGACTTGGCAAACACACTAGGGGCCGTGCTCGATCGCGCCAGCATGGATCTAACTGATCAAGTCGTACACAACGTGCAAAGCAGCCTGTCACCTATTCGCGCTGAGTTGAAGCTGATCAGTGCGGACACCTCTCGATATGCAAGATTTGCACATATCTCAGCACGCAAGATGACCATCCTGGCATTGGTCGTTGGGACCAGTGCGGGAGCTGGAGTCACCACCCTCTTGTTGCGTTTTCTTGCTTCATAAAAACGTCTGTACCCCACGCCCTGGAGCTAATCCCCTGGGCGTGTTTTTTCAAGGATTTTTTATGTCACCGATTACGAGACGACGCTTGTCAGTTTTGATGATTACTGCATTCCCGCTTCTGGCATGGATCACAGCCGCGAGTTTGGCCAGCGGGATTGCGGTTAATCATTGGGATGCCCGCACAGCCTGGCATCTACTGACGGCAACAGCTCAGTACCCCGTTCTCTATATCCCCCCTGCCATTGGATTCGCCTTGTCATTGGTTGGCGTCATTGCGCTGAGCAAAATGTTTAAACGCACGGCGGGCTTTGAAGGCGACCGTTTCACACGTCATATCCGGGGCACGAAAGTCGTCCCTATTGCCAAGCTACGTTCGCAATGCACAGACCGAGTAAACCGACAGGTGGATGTGGCTTCTGTGCCGATGCCCGTCAAAGTTGAAAACCTTCATACCCTTATCGGAGGGGCTACTGGCAGTGGTAAATCCGTGGTGCTACGCAGAATGGCCAAGTCCGTGAGAAAGCGTGGGGACCGAATGTTTGTGATCGACCCCGATGGCGATTTGCTCAGCAAGTTTTGGAAGCCAGGCGACATCATCCTCAATCCGTACGATGCTCGCTCACCTGGCTGGGCATTCTTCAATGAAATTCGAGCTGAGTACGATTGGAAACGGCTGTCCCATTCAATGGTGCCAATGAGCCAAGACAAGAGTGCAGAAGAATGGAACGATTACGGACGTCTATTGCTACGCGAGACCGCTAAAAAGCTCTATACCGTCACGCCTGACAGGGCAGATATCGATGAGCTATTTCGGCTATGTACGATTGAAGACCCTGCCAAGCTCAAGAGCTACCTGGAAGGCACATTGGCTGAATCGCTGTTTGTCGGTTCATCTGAGGCCAGTAAAGCCCTTTCAAGTGCTCGTTTTGTCCTGTCGAACAAGCTGTCCGAGCACACCAGCATGAAATCCGGCTCATTCTCTATTCGTGACTGGATTGACGATCCCAACGGTGGGAATTTGTTCATCAACTGGCGCGAAGACATGGTGACTGCAATGAAACCATTGGTCTCCTCTTGGGCTGATGTGTTCATTACGGCTGTCCTGTCATTACCCGAAGATGCAAAACGACGCTGGTGGTTGTATATCGATGAGTTGGCCAGCCTGGATGCCCTTCCCTCATTGGAGGATGGGCTAACCAAGGGCCGTAAAAAAGGCTTGCGTATCGTCGCTGGCCTGCAAAGCACGTCCCAACTGGACTACATCTACGGCGAGAAGAAGGCTCAAACGATTCGCGCCAGTTTTCGTAACCTGCTGGTACTGGGCGGGTCTCGCACTGACCATGAAACGGCTGAGGATCTGAGCAAGAGCCTGGGCGAGCATGAAGTAGAGCGTCATAAATACAGCGTCTCTCGCTCCG
>JTFN01000900.1_pt1 | contig 16982 bp, 15 predicted proteins | sample 235401 | NCBI WGS metagenome assembly JTFN01 (sample SAMN03067589, study PRJNA260952) | activated sludge metagenome | biome: Sludge; feature: Wastewater; isolation source: CETP activated sludge from augmented bioreactor treating industrial... | place: India:Gujarat | collected 2013-04 | reverse complement strand
TCTTGCACCAAAAAGTGTCCAAGAAGCTGCAGACTTAACCTACAAAGCCTTTGAACTTGCCGATAAATGGCGCATGCCAGCTATGATTCTAGCGGACGGTTTAATTGGGCAAATGATGGAAAGTGTTGAACTTCCTCCATATTATGACCCCAAAAGTTTAATAGATAAAACAGATTGGCAAGTTGGAGGAATGTATAAAAATCATAGAAAAGCACATCACGTAACTTCTATTATTTTAGATCCAACATTATTAGAAAAAAAAGTATTCGACAGATTTGAGCGATACAAAAAAATACAACACACAGAAGTTCTATTTGAAGAAAAAAACTGTTCGGACGCTGATGTTATTCTTGTTGCGTATGGGAGTTCTGCTCGAGTTTGCCAAGGAGCACAACAAATGGCTATAAAAGCTGGGTTAAAAGTAGGTTTATTTAGACCTATTACTTTATGGCCTTTTCCAAGTACCGAACTTAAAAAGATATCTAAGACTGGAGCTATTTTTCTTGTCGTTGAAATGAGTATGGGGCAAATGATAGAAGATATTCGTTTGTCAGTCCATGATACGGTTCCTGTTATTTCTTTACCTCATACCGGAGGCGTTGTTCCTAATGAAGATGAAGTTTTTGCTCGTATCCAAGAGATACTTAAAGGAGAGAAACAATGAAAAAAACATACGAACATCCAAAATCGCTAAATAAACTACAAACAAAATATTGTGCTGGTTGTGGACATGGAGTTGTTCATCGCATTATAGCTGAACTTGTCGATGAATTAGGGCTACAAGAAAAAACAATTATTACAAATCCAGTAGGATGTGCCATTTGGGCTGACCTGTATTTTGATTTTGATTCAGTCCAGCCAGCACACGGAAGAACTCCTGCTGCCGCAACTGCTATAAAACGTGTGTTAGATGATCATCTAGTCATTTGTTACCAAGGAGACGGTGATTTAGCGGCTATAGGAACAGCAGAAACAGTACACGCTGCAAACAGAGGAGAACACTTCACAACTATTTTTATTAATAATGCAATATACGGTATGACTGGTGGACAAATGGCTCCGACTACTCTTGTTAATCAAAAAGCTACAACCGCACCTTTGGGACGTGATCCAAGTTTTCCTGCAGGAATGGGATATCCAATAAAAGTACTCGAAATGCTTTCGACTTTAGAGGGAACAATGTACTTAGCCAGAGGGGCTACTGATACCGCCTCTCATATTAGATTGCTCAAAAAATATATACGAACAGCTTTTCTTGCACAACTTGCAGGTTATGGCTCTACAATGGTCGAAGTTCTTTCTCCTTGTCCTACAAACTGGGGTGTTACTCCGGTAAAAGCTACTCAGATTGTTGCTGAGCAGATGATACCATTTTATTCACTTGGAGAAATCAAAAACACGTTGCCAAAAGCATTGACGCAACAATCATAAGGAGTTTTCAATGTTAGAAAAAACATTTTTTACAGGTTTTGGAGGACAAGGTATTGTTTCGCTTGGAAAAATTTGGTCATTTTGTGCTATGCAAGAAGGAAAAGAAGTAACGTTTTTCCCTTTTTACGGAGCAGAAAAACGTGGAGGCATGGCTCAAGCTAATGTAATTATTTCAGATTCAGAAATTGCAAGCCCAATTGTTACCCAAGCAGATTCAGTTGTTGTTATGGATCAAGCAGGCCTTCTCGTTGCAGAAACAATTTTAAAAGAGGGGGGATTAATGCTTTTAAATACTTCTCTTATTTTAGAATTGCCAACTAGAAAAGATATTACAATAGCAAAAATACCGGCATTTGATATTGCAAAAAAAATTGGAAACGAAAAAGCCTCAAATATGGTTATGCTCGGAGCTCTTGCAAATTTAACAAAGGCTGTCTCTCTTGTAAATTTAACGACAATTTTTGCTGATTTTTTTACAGAGTCAAAAAAAAATCTTATTGACTTAAATATTCAGGCAGTAACAGAAGGACAAAAAGCAGCTCTCAATTATTCATAAAAAAATATATCCAGCATTTCTGCTGGATATATAAAAACTATGTTACTTAATATTATTATTCAGCGTACTCACAACCAAGTTTGTCTGCAACAGTCCTTATTGCATCTTCTATTTTGGCGTCTTTATCGAGTGAAATTGTTTCAATAACTTTACCTAATTCGGTTCTGGTTGCATAGCTTTCTGCAAAAACAGGATCAAATCCACGTGCATCTTCTGGATAATTTGAAGCTACATCTTTAGCTTGTGCATTTAAATCTCCTTTTGCTATACAATCTTTGTACACTTGCTCATTTACACCGGCTGCATTTGCAGGAGCATATCCTGTTCCCGCTGCATAGAGAGCTGAAGCTTCTGGAGTATACAAAAATTCTAAGAAGATAGAAGTTGCTAAATCTGTAACAGCATCTCCACTCTGAAATCCGCAAAAATTACCTCCCTGTTGTATAACAGTAGGATTTTTACCAAAAGGTATTGATGCAACAGCAGCTTCAAAACCATCAGGGTTTACATAAAAAACACCAGAGATAGAACCTATAAACATGACAACTTGTCCAGAACCGAATGGGCCTGACAAATATCCATCTTCTCCTGGGATACGGAAATATCCTTCTTGTATGCCTTTTTGCCACCATTCATAACAAGCCATTGTTGCATCAATATTGTCTTTATTAAATAAAAGAACAGTACCATCCGAAGTGGCATATTGTGCACCAAAATTTTGAGGCCCATAAATTGAAAGATTTTGGGCATCATCATATCCAAAAGCTGGTTTACCAAGAATTTCTGTAGCCTTTTTAGCTACTTCTGTAAGTTCATCATAAGTAGTAGGAACTTTTAAATTATGTTCTTCAAAAAAAGTCTTGTTATAGTATAAAACCTCAGTAGATTTTCCAAGCGAAGTTGAATAAGAGCGTCCATCAGGATAAGCTGCATTTTCTTCGATATAGGAAGGAACGATTGTAGCCTTATCTTTTGCGCTTATCCCAAATTCATCATTTAAATAATCAGTTATATCTAATAATAAACCAGAAGGCATATAGGTAAGAATGTTATTATTATATGCCTGTGCAACATTAGGTTGGCTTCCAGCAGCTAATGCTGAAGTAACTTTTTTATGGCAATCTGTGTAACCACCTTGTGATGTTGCATTTACAGTTATGCCATATTCATTAGTTGCATTAAAAAGATCAACAACCTCATTCATAGCCTCTTCATTCGATTTAGTCTGTGCATGCCAGAACTCAAGAGTTACATTTGCAGCTTTGAGCTCTTCAGCAGAAACAGATTTTTTAGATGTTGTCTGGCTATCTTTAGAACCACCAGCAAAAACTGCTGCTGCAAGTAATGTAACAGCTACAATCAACGACAATAATTTTTTCATTCTACGCTCCTTTCTTTGTAGAAAAAAATATAAAAAACACGAAACCAAGTTTACATGTTTTTGTTAGCCTTTTAAGCCCCCACGCGCTATACCTTGAATAATGTAGCGTTGAAAACATAAATATATAATAACAAGAGGAACAACTACTATTGTAGCTCCTGCCATCATAAGCTGATAATCTGTACCTGCTTCTCCAGCAAAATACATTAATCCAATAGAAAGAACTCGCTTTTTTACTGATCCCGTAACCATAATTGGCCACAAATAGGCATTCCACGATGCAATAAAATTAAAAAGCCCTATCGTAACGAGTGAACTCTTTGCATTTGGAACCATAATTGTCCATAGATATTTCCAATCAGAACACCCATCAACTTTTGCTGCCAGATACAGCTGTTCTGGAATTTGATTAAAAAATTGGCGCAATAGATAGATGTAAAAAATACTTGCTGTATAAGGTAAAATCTGGGCTATAAGATTGTCATATAAGTGTAAATTTGTAATAGTAATAAAATTTGTAATTAAATACATTTGACTAGGAATCATCATTGTTGTGAGTAAAAAACTAAAAAGTTTGTCCCTTCCTGAAAATTCTAACCTTGAAAAAGCAAAAGCAGCAAGAATTGTCGTAATCAATGTAAAAACAGTATTTGAAACAGCCACTAGAACAGAATTTACAAAATAAAGGCTAAATGGATTTGATTTCATTGTTAAAACTTCGTAAAAATTATGCCATTGAGGGACACGAGGAAACCATACAACTGGAGTTGCTGTAATCTCACGATATGTTTTTATTGCTCCTGTAATCATCCAAAAAAACGGGAAAAGCATTACTATCGAACCAACAATGAGTAATACATATATTACTAATTTTATAGCTTTATTCATAAGTATCCCCTACTGATCCGTTTTACGATTACTTAATTTCATTTGAATAAGTGTAAATACCATAATAAGGAGAAACATTAGAACTCCACTAGCAGCAGCCTCAGTATAATGACTTTCAGCATAAAACTGCTCAAACATGTAGTACACCATAGTCATAGCAGAATCAATAGGTCCTGCATCACCAAACAAACCAACAACTTCTACATAAGTTTTAAAAGCCCCTATAATTGCAATGACCAATTGATATGAAATAATAGGAGCCAACTGTGGGACTGTAACATGTATAAATTGACTCCAGCGACTCGCTTCATCTATACGTGCTGCCTGATATAGTTGTTTATCAATCCCCTGCAACCCAGCAAGAAAAATAACAATTTTAAAAGCCATTCCTGACCAAATGCCAAAAATACAAAGAGAGGGGATAGCCAAATTAGGATCGTTTAACCATTGAATAGCATTGATACCAAATAAGCCTAAAAACTTATTTAAAATACCATACTGACTATGAAAAATAAAACGAAACGCCAAACCAATAGCAATGGCATTGGTAACATACGGTAAAAAATATGCTGTTTGAAAAAACTTAGAAGCTTTTATTCCACTATTTAGTAAAAGGGATAATAAAAGTGCCAAAATAAGAGATATTGGCACAGTTACAAATGTATAAATAAGAGTATTTAATACAGCCTTTCTAAAAGAGCTATCTTTTAGAACACGTATATAACTATCAAGTCCAAAACCACTCCCTTCACGTTTAAAAATATTAAACTCAGAATAAAAGCTCATCCGTATTGTGTGAATAAGCGGATAGATAACAAAAGCAAAAATAATGATTAATGCGGGTAAAACATAGAAAAAAGCTTGAATTGTTGTTTTCTTTTTATTTTGACCTACCATTTTTCTATTCTCTCTCCATTTTTTTCAAAAAGATGGATTCCGTTTGGTTTTAATTTTATTTTTACAGTATCACCTTTGTTAATATGATTATCTGATTCAACTAACGCTTTTGAATAAACATCATTTAAATTAAAACGAATAAGAATATCTCGGCCTATAGTAGACTTAAAATCTACTTTCACATCGAACCCTTGCTCATTTTCTTTACAAATCCTAAAACTTTCTGGACGAATTCCTGTCTGTATTACTCCGTCGGGGAGAGTCACTTTTAAAGCTTTTTCATTATTGATATACAAATATCCATCTTTTACTTCGGAATCAAAAAGATTTATGGGAGGATTACCTAAAAATTTTGCTACAAAAGCATTATCAGGATGGTTATAAGTAGCTTGAGGTTCTCCTACTTGCTGTATTTCTCCCTCTTTCATAACAACAATTTCATCCGTAATACTCATAGCTTCTTCCTGATCATGTGTAACAAAAATAGTTGTAATTCCGGTTTTTTGCTGAATTCGTCGAATTTCTTCGCGCGTTTGAATGCGAAGTCTTGCATCCAAATTTGAGAGAGGCTCGTCCAATAAAAGAACCTTAGGTTTTTTTGCAAGAGCGCGAGCGATGGCAACTCTTTGTTGCTGGCCTCCAGAAAGTTGCCCCGGTTTACGATTTAATAAATCTTGTATTGCTACGACTTCAGCTGTTTCTTTTACTATTTTTTCTATCTGATTTCGACGATTTTTTGCATTTGGATAAGTAAGTCTAAAACTTTTTGAATTGCGCAATGGAAATGATATATTTTCGAAAACTGTCATGTGTGGATATAGTGCATAGTTTTGAAAAACTAACCCTATCCCTCTTTTTTCTGGGGGAAGTTCTGTTACATTCTCATCACCAAAAAAAATTTTACCTTCTGAAGGCTCTAAAAGTCCAGCAATCATAAATAGAGTTGTACTCTTTCCACAACCAGAAGGGCCTAATAATCCGACTAAGTGGCCGGAAGGAATTGTAACATTTAATTTATCTACAGCTACAGTTTCAACTTTTTCTTTGTTAGAAAAGACTTTCGTTAAATTTTTAAGTTTAATTTCCATATAAATATCATACCGTGATTTAACTCTTTTTGAATAGCTTAATTCCATAATTTATATTTAAAAATTTGATTTCTATTGCCTTAATTTTAATAATTAGTCAGAATATATAATATGAAACTAATAAATTCTTCTATAATGAAAAAAACCTACATAGCAATTATACTTTGTATAATTCCAGCAACATCTCTTTTTGCTCATCCTCACGTCTTTATAAAAAACTCATCAGAATTTGTATTTAAGGAAAATAAACTTGATGGAGTTTGGGAAACATGGGAATTTGACAGAGTATTTAGTGCAGACATTATTTCTTGGCTCGACGTAAATCAAGATGGCGATTTTAGTGCTGATGAAAGCATTCAGGTTTACAACAATGCCTTTATTAATTTACAACATTACTACTATTATACATTCATTCGCCAAGGGAACGAGAGAACAAACCCTGCTTCTGTAACAAAATTTCGATCTCATGCTAAAGACGGTATAATGACTTATACATTTTACATCGATTTATCTTCCTATACTGGTAATAATATATACTTTGCTGTTTATGATTACACCTATTTTTGTGATATTGAATACAAAGAACCTATTACCCTTACATACGATGAGACTGTTGTTCAACCGACATATGAAATAGTAGAAAACAAAAACTATCCGGTTTATTACAATCCAGTCGGAGCTGCGACAGATACCACAATTTACTACAAACCAGGGCCAGGTTTATATACATATTATCCCAAAGAAATTCACCTTACATGGTAGTATGTATGAAAAAAACAAGCCTATTCTTTTTATTATTTTTAATTGTATTCCCTTATTTTCTTATAGCAAATCCTATATACACGCCTAAAAATGCAAAAACAATTACCGATCCATCAACCGGTGAAGTTATTTCTACAGGCGCTCCAGAAGTTTTACCAGTACGTATAGCGGGAGGAAATCCGGATTTAATAAAAAAACAAGGTGTATTGCGTGAAAAAATAGCCGATGTTTTTGTAAAAATAAAAAATGCAGAAAAAGTCGATTCAAAAAGTGTGTCTAAAAGTTCCTATCTACATCTTTTGTGGCTTGTTTTATCATTATCCTTTGCTTATGGAATTTTACATGCATCTGGTCCAGGGCATCGAAAAACAATCGTTTTTTCTTTATATCTTACTCGAAGTTCCCCTTGGTGGGAGCCATTAATGGTTTCGTTATTTTTAGCTCTTTTGCACGGTTGTAGCGCAATTATTATTATGCTTATTTTTAAAGGAGTTGCAGGATCTATTGGTTATAATACAGATAATGTAACTATGTACATGGAAGGCTTTACATATCTATTGCTTATTATTACTACAATCTGGCTAATTATACACGAGAGTCGAGAATACCTAACCCAACAAAAAAAATTTGCAACCCAATCAGAAGATAAACATAAAAGCACCCCTACAGATAAACTACAAAAATATGGTCTTATTCCCTTTCTTATATCTGGGATTTATCCTTGCCCCGGTGCCATTTTAATATTAGTACTTTCTTTTTCACTACATTTATTGCGTTTAGGTGCCTTTTCCGTAATAGCTATGTCACTGGGAATGTCAATTCCTATTATGATTGCCGGATACCTTGCATGGAGTGGCAGATCTGGACTCTTTCATACATTAAAGGCTAACCAAACTACTGCAGCAAAAGTTGCTTATAGTATTCAAATGTTTGGATTCTCAATTTTACTAATATTCTCTTTGTACATTAGTTGGCCCTTTTTGTACTCACTTTTTACTTAGATTATTAAAATATAGTTGTTTTTACGTTTTTTTTATTCCACCTTAGCATTTTTTAGGTATGGAAACAATTAATATATATTCAAAAAAGAGGAGCAAATATTTTGCTTTTTTGATTTTTTTTTCTATTTTATATTCATTTAATATCCTTTGTTCGTGTTCTCACATACCATTTGCAAAAGAAAATCAAGCTGAAGAAATTGAAATTTCTGTACCAAAAAAATATACACCACAAACAGTAGGCTCAAAACAAACGGGATTCTATCGGTATATAAATTCAGACAACACAATACAAGAAAATCTGTTAAACAAAGAAGGGATATCAAAAATTAGTTTTCTAGTCACTAAGAACAAACCTACCCCTGTCCTTTTTTACGGAAATCAATTAGATGTTCATCCGCAAGGTTGTTTGTATCCTTATTTTACAGAAAGCTCAATTATTGGTGGATTTACAGCCTTTATTGCCTATAGTTTATATAATCAATCATACGGGACAACAGAAGAAATCACTACATTTATTGAACACTTTAATTGGATAAAATTTCAAGCAGAACTAAAAAAAATAACAAATAATGCAATCGAAGAAGCCCCAGACACTTCAATAGAAGAAGTAATATGGGATTGTAATATCGAAAAAATTTTAACCAAAATCGCTGATGGAACATTTAATGTATATGACTTAACATAACAAGTTTTTTGTACCTTGAAATTACAGTAAACCAAGGTTACACTGTTAGTAATGAGAACTTGTAACAACACTAATAAATTTTGTAAAACAATCGCACTGCTCATAAGTATTTGTAGCTTTATCTTTTTATCTTTTTTGAATTTATCTTGCAATGATGATAATAAAAATATATCCGAAAATTCGTATTCAAAATTGTTAAATTCAACTACTACCACTATTAATCATCGATGGTTTTATTTTACTAACACCGGTTTTTTAGAAACACAAAGCCCTTCTCTTGCTCCAGATAAAGTTCTTGAGCCATGGACAGAAAAACCACGAATTACTTCTGGCACTATCATAAATGGCCAAGTCTTTTTTACCGTTAACAAATTAGGAATTCTTGTTTGCCCAGCTGTCTCAGGACTTCAATCAGATGGGATTTCATCTCAAACATATCTTGTCAAAGATTCTTCCTTGTTTACTAATTATACTGCAGGGAATATGTATTGTATAAATGATAAACCAGCCTTTAATTTATATACAAACACAATATTTGATAAAAACCAAAATCATGATACCAATTCTATTCCTATTTTAATTGAATTTAATCCTCTCTCTAATGAATTTAAAACTCTTTTATATAAAAATGATTTTGTTCCTAGTAATGAGGCAATTCAATTTGAAGATCTAAATCTAAATTCATTGCAGTATATAAACAAAAAATGGTATGCCTCTTTTAAAAATTCATTAGACAATCAAACAACAATTCTTTTTACCAAAACATATTCTAATGAACCTGAAAATATAAAATCACTAAGTACCACAACGGCATGCAAAAAAATTAATCAAGAAGAATTTCGAGAAAGAACAGAGCCAACTCCTTTTAGTATTGCGCCAAAAAAAATACAAGATTTATTGTATATGATTCCAAAAACAACTCCTTTTTACATTCGATATTTAGAAGATTCAGATTCCAACACTACAGTATTTTCACAATCCACAAAACAAGGAGATGTTCTTGAAGGGTATGCAATGAGTACCACAGATTGTTCACTTGCTGTTTTTGCCGACGGAACAACCTATTTTGCGGGTAAACTACCATATAAAGCAGTACTAAAGAACGGCAAGACAATTGCTTTTAAATTGCCATTACTTCCAGACAATTATATCTATGGATACTCCTTTATTGCAGGTTCAAATTTGTATGTCAGTTGGGAAGAACATGATTTTTATAAAACAGGAAAAAGTGGATTTATTGTTGTAAATTTAGAAGAAATCTTGTATAACGGAGAATAATAAATGAAAAAAATTCTATGCTGCATTGTCTTTTTCACTAGTATAACAGTAGTTTTTTCTCTAGATACACCCACTAACACCTCCCCCGAAACAGAAAGCATAGAAAATACTGAAAATGACACCCCCCTTATAGATACATCTAGCAATTTATTTTTTCAAATGGGAACTCTGATAAAAGTTAATACATATGATGATAGTGCTCCCTCTCCCATACTTTTTTCGTTAGGCGTTGGATATGATATACCAATTACATCTCTAATTTCATGTACACCTCAAATACACCTTTTTACAAACTATTATTTATGGGATTCTGATAATGAACAAGCACTTCCTGCAGCCGTAGAAAACAGAACAGCTTCTGTCCCTGCAATTCTTTTAGATGTACCAGCCACATTTAATTTTACTTTTGGATCTTTTATTTTAGGAGTTCAGCCAGCGCTTTCTTTTTTACTGCGCTACGCCTACACAGCACATAACGTTACAGAAGATGTTTCTGAAGATATTTCAAATATAAACTCATGGTTTTACAGTGATTTGCATTTTTTCTATCCATCTTTAAGAATTTCTTTTGATCATTTCTATAAATCAGGTATTAAAATTGGTTTATCAGCTTCTGCCTATGTACCAATATCAAGTTTTACAGAAAATAACTTTCCACAAAATTTTATTTGCACAATTTCTAGCCGTTTGTTTTTTCCACAACGAAAATAACACTATACTAATAAAGGGAGTATCCGATAATAATACTATGCCAGAAGATTTTAATTTTAATAAGACATTATACAACAAGATTGATACAAAAGCTCAATGGTACAATACCATTGGACTTAATGAAATACTCACAGAATACAGAAATTATCATGCCTTAATTAAAAATATGTTTAACATGCTCGTAAAAAAGGGACTAATCATAGAAGATCCTTATAAAAAAGATCGAAATGTTTCAGATATTTTTGTACCAGACGACTCAGATTTTCTAGACAATGATAAAGCCTCTATTATGGGAAAAAGACTTTCTGATTACGAAACATCTCTCGATTATTTGTGCAATTATTGTAAATTTTCAATTAATAATTTTCCGATGGAAAGAATAAAAACATTATCCCGATTAAATAACTATATAAAATGGAATTCACTTCAACCAGTTTCTACACATCCTAATACAAGAGCTCTAGCAGAATTATTTGCAGTTATTCGTAATGGTTCTGATCAAATGTCTATAAAAGTACTAAATGACTTTACCGCAGTGGCAAAAAAAACTATTGCACTAATAAATATTCAACTCAAAGAACTTTTAGCATTCCAAAAACAAGTTTACAAAGCATCAGTTAGAAAAGCCCTTGAAAAAAATCCAAACTACTCAAACAAAGCTCCAAATGAAACTGTCGGTTTTTCCCAAATTAAAAAAGCGTTCCCTTCCGCAATGGGTAAAAAACCTTTTTATAAGGAACTTATAATTGAAATTGCTGAAGAAGAATTTTCTGCTACAAAAGAAATTAAAAGAAGAACTTTGTTAGATTCACTTTCAGTTAAAGTAAAACAAACAGAGAAAAAAACTAAACAAGTTAATACAAAAGAACTCTTAATGAACACTGTACGAGCCCTAGGATCTCTTTCAAACCAATTAGAAGAAATACTCAAAAAAATGAATGAAAACCAAATGCTATTAGAGAATGAAACTAAAGGTTTTTGGGATAAACTTTCTTCCTTATGGCGAAAAGCTTTTCATATTGAAAAACCTAAAGTTGAATATAGAATTTCTATAGAAGACCCTCTCACCCACTTAAAAAAACACAAATTAATCAATTTCTCTTCTCTTGTAATTGCACTTACAAAACGTGCTAACACTTATTCTTCTTTTTCAGTCCGGAACACTCCCGGATTTATGAAAATTGAATCTCAATCAGAAGAAGATATTTTAAATTTTATTACAAAACAAATAGCAGAATGTACTGATATTATTGTTATACTTGAAGCTTTAACTGATTTTTTTAAGGTATCTGTACGACCTCTTACACGAGAAAAATTGAAAAACTGGTCTATAGAAATTACTTCTATGAAAAATACTCTAGTTAAAACAAAACAACGCAAAGCTGAATATACTTCTTATATCGAAGAACAAGCACAAATGAAACGACTCGGGATAATAGATGAATAAAAAATTAACAACTCTTTTTGTACTACTTTCTATTTCTATGTTAATTTGTACAGCACAAAACATAGAAATTACAGATGAACCAGATCTTTCAATAACAGAATCTGAGCCTCAAAAAACATTAGTTATCATAGGATATCCACGATATTATAATCTAGATCCTCATACTGCTAATTATAGTTCTGATGCCCAAGTTCTAAATGGTTTATATGAAGGCTTATTTACTTTTAATGCCGCTACCGCAGAACCAGAAACAGGAATTGCAAAATCTTTTAAGATATCTCGCAACAGTAAAATCTGGACTTTTTACTTACCAGATGATATTACTTTTAGCGATGGAACGCCTATAACAGCAAATGATGTAAAACGCTCTCTTTTAACTGAAATTGCTCCAGAAACAAAAGCTCCTTTTGCGTCATTACTTGATTGTGTAGAAGGAGCAGCTGCCTATAGAAAAGGAGAGGCCCCTGCTGAAACAGTAAAAATACATGCAAGAAATGACACTACCTTAGTTATAACATTAACAGAACCTACTGCCCATTTTTCTAGTATTTTAGCTCATCATGCATTTAGCGTTATGTCTCAAACACCCAATGTTTACAGTGGTGCATATGTTCTTGAATCAGAAACAAAAACAAAAACAGTTCTTGTAAAAAATGAAAATTACCATGATGCAAAAAATGTAAATATAGAACGCATTGAATTTAGAGGTACTGAAGATGCTGCTGCAGCTACGTGGGCATTAAATACTGGAGAAGCCCAATGGTTAAGTAGTATTTTTTCTACAGACTTACTATATAATCAACAACAATTAATTATATCTGCTCAATATGGTACTGAATTTATGTTTTTTAGAGATAACAGAGAACCATGGAATGATCCAGAATTACGAAACGCTATTTTAACCGCTATTCCTTGGAATAAATTACGATCTGGTAATATTGTTTTAGCAACAACACTAATTCTTCCTCTCACAAATTATCCATCCATCATAGGATTAACTGACTATGATCCTGATTTAGCAAGTGAAATGATGCTTAATGCTGGGTATTCTGCAGAAGACAATCTGACATTAAAATTAGCAATTCCAAATTATGAACACTCAGAACAACAGGCAAACATTATAAAAGAAGGACTTGCTAAAATTGGCGTTACTGTCGAAATAGAACTTTGTGATCCAGAATCTTATTTAGACTCTTTCGATTCTATTGATTCTGATATGTTGACCTATACATGGATAGGAGATTTTGCAGATCCTCTTGCATTTCTTGAACTATTTAGAAAAGACTCAACTCTTAGAGAAACAAATTGGACAAATGAGGAATTTGAAAAACTTATTACAGAAGCCTCTGCCATTACAGATACCACTGCACGGTATAAAAAATTATCACAAGCTGAACAAGTTTTAATTGACAGTGGCATAATCGTACCAATTTCTCACCCTGTAGCAACAGATTGCATCGATACAGATATACTCGGAGGATGGTATTCTAATGTCTTAGATATTCATCCCTTAAAAAGCCTATACTTTAAAGAACCTTCAAATTTTCTCAATTTTGTCATGAATCTGAGCTTTGACCCTACCCTCAATTTATGCTATAATGATTGACTATGAGTAAGCAAGATACAACCTTTAAGGTTAACCAAAAAATCGTATATCCGAGTCAGGGCGTTGGTACAATCACTGAAATTACAGAAAAAAAATTTAAGAATAAATCTGTTTTATATTATGTCGTCTATATTGAAGTTTCTGACATGACTGTAATGATCCCTGTCGATCGTTGCGAAGAACTTGGGGTTCGCGCTATAGTTTCTGAAAAAGAAGCAAAAACAGCTCTTAAAATGATAGGAGAAGACTTTGAACCAATTACGTCTGATTGGAAACTTCGCTATCAAATGAATCTTGATCTTTTAAAACAAGGGACTATAAATGACATTGCTGAAATTGTTCGTTGTTTATATCACCGTAGTAAAGTAAAAGAATTACCTATTCTAGAAAGAAAACTCTATGACTCTGCTCGAAAACTTCTTGAAGATGAAATTTCTTTTGCGCTTCAAAAGCCACAGAAAGAAGTTGGACAAATGATTCATGCACGATTAGAACCAGCAGTTGAAATTAAACATGAAAAAAAAGTTCCAGAAACAATCTTTGATAACTTAGATAGTATAAATTCTGATTCAACAGATCCTGAACTTCCAGATGACGATGAATAAATTTTCTTTAACATGATTAGAACTGGTTTAGGCTATGATTTACATAGACTCGTAGAAGATAGACAGCTAATACTCGGAGGAGTACATATTCCTTCAGAAAAAGGCGAAGCAGGACACTCAGACGGTGATGTTTTATTACACGCTATTATTGATGCCTTACTCGGAGCCGCTGCTCTTGGTGACATAGGGGAATTCTTCCCGCCTAATGATAATAAATGGCTAAATGCAAATTCAGCCGATTTACTGAATACTGCCTGGCATCAAGTATGTGAAAAGGGTTGGCATTTAGAAAATATTGACTGCGTAATAGCATTACAAAAACCCAAATTCTTACCATACAGAACCAAAATATGTAAAAACATAGCACAAATACTGAATGTCAACGAAGAACAAATCTTTGTAAAAGCAAAAACGGGTGAACATCTAGGTTCAGTTGGAACTTGCCAAGCTATTGAAGCTTGGGCAAGTTGTTTACTGTCTAAATAATGTATATCTACTTATCATTACTTGCATAAAAATTAAGTATTAACTCAACTTCTCCAAGTGTCAGATGCAAACTATCTGCAATTTCCTGCATTTTCCAACCAGTATGTGCTAATTTTATAACATTTTCACGTACTGCCGGAGGAGGAGCCCCAACATCATCTTTTTTATTACGTCTATCTTTAACTAGAGCCCCATACAATCTTACTTGTTCAGTTGCTTCTTTTGTCATAGCGTTAAGACGTTTTTCTGTATTTGCAATCCATTCTCGATTTTTAGAGACAGCTTCTATTTTCTTATCCGTTTCACCTAGTACATCATCCAAAGAACCTATTTTTTCCATAACTTCATTTAGTTTAGCACTATGTTCTGTAAGCTTATTAAGATTAGCTTCTAAATCCCTAACCTTCTCTGGCATTCCATACGTTTTTTCATCACATTCAACAAGTCGTTTTTCGAGAGCTTCGAGATTTTCAAATGACTTATCTACCCCTGCTATTGTACCTTCCAAGACAGCATTCTTTTTTTCAAGCCTGTCATATCTATTACTAATTTCATCTAAGGTATCCTGAAATTTACGTACTTCTACTTGAAAAACCTGCAAATCATCGTTCGTACTTGTCAACTCCGACAATTTTTGTTCTACAGAAGCAGAAAGAGATATTAGTCTATTATACTTAGATTCAATATTTTCAACACGTACTTGTTCGTTCATATATTTTTGTATTTTATGATTAATATCTTCATCCATTTGTAATAAATGATCATACTGATCTTTAAGCTCTGCAGCGATTTTTTCAGTATTATCATATTTACTCATGTTTACATCAAGTATTTTCATTTGCTCTTCCAAACTTTTACGCATACTTTCTGCTTTCTCAAAAAGTTGAGTTTGAGTCAAAAATTCTTTTACCTGTTTATCTATATCATCAATATTAACTTTGAGATTATTAGCTTCAGTTTGAATTTTAAGCAGCATTTTTTGTTGAGCATCTTCTGTTTTTTCTTCTATTTCTTGCACAATCGCTCTAACTTCTCGAACACGTTTATCAGCATCAGCATTTTCATCTCGAATAATCTTTTGGGAACTTTTACTCATAGCTTCATATGATTTCTTAAATTCAGAAATCATTTCAGCAGAGCGAATCTCATATCCTTTAAGAGCAGAATCAATTCTTTCTTTTAATTCTGCAACATTATTATTAACAGTCTCTGTTTCTTCGAGAGATTTTTCTACATAATTCTGGACTTCAGATTTAAACGTTTCTTGTATCTGAGCCATGTTTTCATTTGCAGATTCATTAAGCGTCTCTAATCTAGAATTATACATTAATCTCGCTTCTTCAAATTGGCCAGCAAGACGTTCGCTCCATGTATTCATATCATTTTTAGTTGTTGCTATGGATCTGGCTGCATCCTCTTTATTTGCTGTTACAGCTTGGGTTAAATCATCAAGCATGTTATTAATATTCTGTTCATACTTCTTAAATTGTTGCTGAAGGGAATCTGAATAAGCTTCAAGCTCCTTAACCACTTTTTCATTTGCAGCTGTTCTAACCTCTTCTACTTGAGCTCTTTCTTGCTCCATAAAAGAACGCACTTGGCTATCAAAAGAATTTAACCTTTCTTCCATTTCTGTTTCTTTATGCGTAAAAGCTTCTTCTATCTTAGAAGAATTTTCGGCTAATGTATCACGTAAAGAAGTTAATCTTTTCTTCATTTCTATGGTATAGCTATTTTCCAATGCAGTTGTTTTGTCATCAAAATCATGCGTAACTGCAACCATTTTGGCATCAAGATTATTTTGCCACTCACTTAAAGAATCATTTATCTTTTCACCACGAACATTTAAATCTTTAAAAAAGTCATCTTGGAAAATCTGTAATTTTTCAGATACATTATCATACGCATGTTGTTTTAACTCATTTAAATCTGTTTCTATTGTAGACATTTTTTGAGTAAGTTGATCAAAAGAGATCTGTAATTTTTCGGAGAATTCTTGCTCTTTGCTCTCTTGTCCAATTTTATACTGGTTAAAAGATTCCGATACATTTTGCTCGGCAACTTTCATTATAGACTTAAAATTGCTCTCTAATAAATCTATATCCTCACCTACCTTTTCTATACGCTCGAAACGATACTCCATGTCAGTCTTATAAGCAT
>JTFN01006174.1_pt1 | contig 17254 bp, 12 predicted proteins | sample 235401 | NCBI WGS metagenome assembly JTFN01 (sample SAMN03067589, study PRJNA260952) | activated sludge metagenome | biome: Sludge; feature: Wastewater; isolation source: CETP activated sludge from augmented bioreactor treating industrial... | place: India:Gujarat | collected 2013-04 | reverse complement strand
TGGGTCGTAGCATTCGCCTTTGGACTTCTGCATGGGCTGGGGTTCGCACGCGCGCTGCTCGAAGTTGGCCTTCCCGAAGGCGAGGTTCCGCTGGCACTCCTCGCCTTCAATGTCGGGGTCGAGGCCGGTCAGCTCCTGTTCATTGCCGTCATTCTGGGGCTCGGTGTTGCGCTCGCACGACTCTATCCCAGCGTTGCACGATCTTTCGTCGCCCCTGCGTCTGCTGGTCTGAGAGTTGTCTCATACGGTTTTGGAACGCTGGCCGCGTTCTGGGTCGTTCAGCGCGTGGCGGGGTTCATGGCATGAGAAGGTTCTTACTATGTTGTCTGCTCGTATTGATGCCTACACAGGCATTCGCGCATGACGCTTTTGGTGACCTGGGTCCATTCTATTCGAGCTTTTTGCATCCCCTTGCAGATCCGCTTCAAGGCGCACTCATTATCGGAACAGCGGCGTTTCTGGCGTCTCGCACACTTGATGCAGCCCGGATTGGACTTCCCGCTTTCCTCTTCTCGTCGGCTGCTTCTTACATTCTCTTCGGTTGGTTTCTTGGATTGGCGGCGTCTCCTGTTCTCCTTGCATCGCTAGCCGTCATCGCCGGTCTTTCCTCTGCCTTGCCCGAACATTGGGTGCCGGCATGGATGGGCGTTCTGATCGTCTCGGCAACTGGCGCAGGTGTCGGTCTTGCGCCGGGTGCGCCGCCCACAGGAAGCGCCCCCTACCAGGCTTTTCTTGGCACACTCATCGGCATCGCGGTGCTCGCGACACTCGTCTGGGCTGGCCTCGACAGCGGAGCAAAGCGTATCTCATGGATCGTGCCCTTGATTGCCGGATCCTGGGTCGCTGCCGTTGGGATTCTGGTGGCTGCCTTTTCGATCTGATCCAATTTGGGCGAGTGCAGTTCTGATCGAACTCTTGACCTTGGTAATATGACGCTCAGTTTCGGCTATTGGACACAGTTCGGTGTCATCAAGCCTGTGATCTTGGCTCCCGCTTACGAACGCTTATTGGTCGATCCTCGCTGCCGCTCGTCGATAATGATCGCGATCGGTTGCAGCTTCCTAATGTCGGCTGTGGGTCACGAGCGCGCGTCGATGCTTTCATGACCGGGACCGGCGCCGTGGTTCGTCATGGCGGCCAGTCGGCCCATTACGACGTCGAGGCCGATCACATCCAAATGCCGGACGAAGGTCATTTCACCGGCACCGATACATCGAGCGCGACCGAGGCCTACTACTCGACCTTGCTGCACGAGACCTGTCACTGGACCGGCCACAGGAGCCGGCTCGACCGTGAGCTGGGTCTCCGGTTCGGCAAGGACGCCTACGCCGCCGAGGAGCTGGTCGCCGAACTGGGGGCCGCGTTCCTGTGCGCGGACCTTGCCGTGACGCCGATGCTGCGCGACGACCACGCCCAGTACATCGACCATTGGCTGAAGATCATGAAGGGCGACAAGAAGGCCATCTTCACCGCCGCCGCCAAGGCCAACCAAGCGCTGGAATACCTACACCAACTGCAACAGGCGAAGGCCGCGTGATGTCACGCGCGAGACCTCGGCTTCGGCCGGGGTCTTCCTTTTGGCGGCGGCACGTTTGCAGAGAATGTATGGTCCGGCCAGCGTCGCACATCGCTTCGACTAGCTTGCTCGTCCGATTGGCTACTTCGGCGCGGTGGTTCTCCGGCACCCAGCGAAGCTCGACGAACGGCCAGGACGCGACCCAGGCCGACTGCCATACCTCGCGCACGTTCTCTGGCGTCGGGTCGATGCCGTGCCTCGGCATCAGCGCCGCGAACTTGTCGCGATGCTCGTCAAGCTCCTGCCACCAGCCACGATGGGTGAAGATTGCTTGGTGCAATTCGGGGTGTTTCTCTATTGGCACAGGTTGCGGTGCGATCAGTGTGCAAGCCTACAACAAGCCCAATAGGGTCAGGATCTTGGCGCCATGTGCGACAATCTTCTCAAGAGCACCGCTGGTCGCAGCAGTCCGCTTCGCGACGTCGTCGACCTTCTTCAACAACTCTCCAGCACGCGCAACTTTCTCGCGCGTCGGATTGGCCACCGCGTCATCAATTGCTCGCTCAATCTCTTCCTTACCTTCCTTCGAAAGCCCTGCGCGCGCCAACAACTCCCGCGACGCATTGAGTTCGGCCAGGGATTTCTCTACGACCTCGGCTGAAATCGAGGCGGTCAAATTACCACTATTGACCGCATCTCCACCAACCGAAATGTTTCCAGATAAGTTGCCACCCACATTGCAAGTATTGTTCACAGTTATTTCTCCTCTTGAGCTCCGTGGGGCTGCCGAAAACAAATCCGCTTCGCTTTCAAGACTCATTCGCTTGAATTTTGCGTACAGAGCTGTGCCGCTCGCGGATGCTTCCATCCGGGCGCGTTCGGGCGAGTTCGCACGATGGTCTTGATACAGCTGTACAGCCAAATCCTCGTATCCCTGATAGCGGCCAGCCTGTCTTACGAGATGATCGACCAGCAAACGCCTGACCTCCTCATCGGGCTCCTTGAAAAGCCAATCTTGTACAAATGCTTCTAGCCCATCGAAGTACGTTTCACGGAGCCCGAGCGCCAGTCCTCTTCGAGGTTCATCGACTAGGTCTTCTGCACCAAGTCTAATATACTCCATGTTTGTTGCGGCGAAAGTCGCATCCGCCCCGATGAGCTGAAAAACCCAGGAGCGAACATTGGGCTTCTTCGATTCAACATCTTGCAGACTAATCCCCAAATCCGAAATGCCAAGGTTCACATTCTCAGTGATAGCCCAAACCGAATACTGAGCAACAAACTGATCGTGATGCCCGCCAAGCACGTTTACAATTTTGGCGTTCGAATGGTTGGGGTGGAAGAGGTTCGCTGGTGCTTTATCGAGGCCGACAATTAGAAGTGCAAGCTTAAGTATATCGGCATCAGCTTTCTCAATATTGATGCGCGTCTCAGAGTGATCAATATCTTTATGTGAGCCAGTCTGTAGAGCCGCCAAGACGATTAAGTCGCGATCGATTATATTCTTTTTTGTTAGATATGTCTGGGCGTCACGAGAGGTAGACACTAGCGCCGCGACAGCGGAAGCTGCCGTTTCTGGATCGCTAGCGAAATTATCAAGCGCATGAACAATGGTTTCTTTGCATTTCTGCTCTCTCCCAAATTGGGCCAGGGCATTAAGCGCCCAGCGTCGAATTTTTTGGTCGCCACTGTTTGCCCAATACGCCCCGATAACCGATTGCTCTAGGGCATGAAGATCGGCTGGGCTCGCAATTCTCCGGCCGTCTCGAAACAATTTGCATATTTCTTGAAGGCCACGCTTGGTGCGTTCTCTATCGTTGGACTCGATTTGTGATTTTAACTAGGAAAGGACGACACGATCTATTAGCCACGTGCGCATTTTCGATCTGCCACCATCTCGTGCTTATCGTCTTTCATCAAAATTTCCTGAGACCACGGATCGAAATCATCGAGATTATTCGGTCGTTCGTCTCGTCGCAGCCACCGCAGGTCGTTTATCGCTAGCCGTCTTCGGGTCGGCTCAAACCACGAAGGACAAGTATAATCAATCACGGCAATTAAATCGTCTGGGCTGTCATTATTGGCGACCCAGAGGAAGAATTTTAGCTGCGCGGTTTTGTTAGAATGCTCTCTCGTTTGCGGAATGTCCAAGTCGATTTGGACGGCTCGAACGCCAGACTCTACGATGCCAAGGTCGGAGACGTTGAATAGGTCACCAGATTCTATGTCAACAAGCGTGGAAAAGCCCACTGTTCTCTTGAGTGCAAAGTGATCGCGATCCTCTCTATATCGGCCGACACGATACGTTAAAATGTTGTGAGGTCTGACAACGCAGACAAATGACCAGACGCGAACCGAGTTTCTGCTCACGCTCTTTGGGTCGGAATATGTGAAGCGCTCGCGTCTTATCAGATCCAGTACTTGACTGCACTCGATGTAAGAAGCGCCCGAGTATGGTTCTAGGTCTTGACGGTTGAGAGTGAGAATGGGGCCTCGGCAAAGCTCTCGAGAGCGTCGCCTTGTGGGTACGGGAATGCGGTGCTCTTCGGGAATTGTTTCGTCCGATAAATACTTGCTAAGAAAAAACACACCCGGTGCGGTGCGAAAAAACTCGCTATGCTCACGGTTCCGTACAATGTCCTCGCTAAGGCGGGCCTGGAGTGTCTTGTGTTGTGTCAGTCCGTGCAGATGGTAGGGGACGAGGTCTTCACGGTATGCAATCTCAAGAATTACGCGAGGCGGCAGCGGCCTGCGTGCCCGCTCGAGCACATCTCTCGCAATCTCAAGATATGCATCCATCAGCTTGACCTCCCCGACTAAGCCCTCGCTCCTCCGAGGTAGACGAGCCGCGTGCCGACAAGCCAGCTCGAACCGATTCTATAAGCGTTGAGAGCTTATTAGAAGTGGGTAGATCAAGGATAGTGGGGAGCATCAAGGCGCTACTTTTAAAGCGGTTCGACGAACCGTTATCGCGAACCGGACCAAATCTGTAAATCATTGATTTCATTGGTGACCCCGACAGGATTCGAACCTGTGACCCTCAGATTAGGAATCTGATGCTCTATCCTGCTGAGCTACGGGGCCGTGGCGACAATGCGCTGGCTTTCTCTAATGGTGCGGGCATTCTCGAACACTGCGGGCATGCTGCCGTGTACCAAGTCGCCCGCCGGCAAACCCCGTCCAGGGCAGCGCGGCGCAAGTGGCCATTGATCCCTGCTTTGTGAGGGGCCAGAGCGCCAGCGTCAAGACCACAACCGGGTCCGAAGCCCGCGCCGCCGATACCAACCGGGCATGCTTCGGCCGGCGGGAACGCGGGCCGCGCAGGACAGCGATCGCGCCTTGAGATCCGGCAGGCGCCCCGGAACGTATGACGTTGGTTATACCTTATCGGAACAAATCGACCGGAAAACCGTTTACCTGCCAGCGATTTGCAAGCAAAGTGTCAACCTGAGTGTTGCTTCGTCCGCGTAACGATCATGTCGGGTCAGTCAAACAGTCAAGCGAGCGCTCCGCGCTCACAGTCGGCCGGGCGATCAGGTTGCGGGGCCGGTGCGTCGTCGCCACGCGCGCTCGCGGGTGGAGAGGCGCCGACGATTGCGGCCGGACAGACCGGACCTGATCCGCGCAGCGGGCTCCAGAAGCTCGCGCGGGCAGCGGGACAGGGCGGTTGTACAGGGGGTGACGGGGCTGACCGCGCGTCCGGCGCCATCGTGCCAACCGGCCTCGACGGCGAGGTTCCCCCGCGCGAATTCGTACGCAGCACAGATGGCTCGATCCGATGCGCGCTGATCTGGTGTCCGGAGGTGCCTGAAGGTACTCGCTTTATCCTCAACATGCGTAGCGAGGATGGCAGTGTGCAAAATCTTGAGCAGGGAATCACGCAGCACAGTGCGCCGTCCCTGAATCTCGCGCGGTTGCGGCAGCGGGGCGCGCAACTGGGCGCCAACGAGGTTGTCCTGATCCTGCCGTAAGTCTATGCGGTTGTAGGCTGGCAGCGGTCGCGCGTGCGTGTGCCACCTGCACCAGACCGGGTGCGCATATGCATCCGCGCATATGCATCCGCGCATATGCATCCGCAAGGACGGCCGCGCGATCCGCAATCAGGGTCGATCAACATCGCCAGGAGGCAGCATTTGACCGGCAAGGCGGACGTGATCGGCTCCGCGGGCGCCAAACGCAACAGACGAACGGCCCAACGCCCCCGTCAGCGATGCGGGCCGGCCACTTCGCTTGTTGTTGCCGCGAGCCTGACCATGACGGCGCTCCTGCCGATGCCGCATGCGTTGGGGCAGGATCGCTCGTCACAGAAAACGGATGACGTGCAGTTGCTGGCGTCAGCACTGCCGCCGCTGCCGATGCCGCATCCAAAACGTGCCAGCGCCGGTCGACGCGCGGCCTATTTCACCATGCTGCAGTCGTGGATCGCACTGAGTCCGTCCGCAACGGCTGCCGCATCACAAGGGTCCGTGCCTCAACGCGCGCTGGAGTCGCAAAAGGCACCAACGCCGCCGGCGCCTGCGCCGGCAACAGCTTCGGCTGAAGATGGCAGCGATAGCCAGGCCAGCGCGCCCGAACCGGTTTCGTGGACCAGCCTCGAAGTCGCCGAGGCCGAGCGGCAGTGCGATACCCTTATGGATGGAATTGCCGCCGAGACCGATCGACTGCCGCCGCTGCGACAAGGGTCTTGCGGCACACCCGTTCCGCTGCGCTTGCGGCAGATCGGCAGCGGCGCGGGACTTGCCCTTAACCCGGCTGCGACCACCAATTGCGCGATGACGGCGCGGCTTTACCAATGGCTGGAGACCGTGGCGCAGCCGGCCGCGCGGCGGCTGCTCGGACAAGACATCGTCGCGATCCGAAACGTTTCGTCGTACGCCTGCCGCAACAGATACAATGACCCGGCGCGCAAGATTTCAGAGCATGCCTTCGCAAACGCGCTCGACATCGCCGCCTTCGAGCTGGCCGACGGCCGCAGCATCGATGTGAAAACATATTGGGGCGTGGTCCTGGACAGCGCTGAAGCGGCCGAGGCCGCGCAGGCCCGCGAAGAAGCGGCGAAGGGAGGGCAGGCGCGGCCGCCACGCCTCGATGTGCGAGCCGTGACGCGCGGCATGTCGGTTGCCCATGCGGCCAGCACAACACCCGGCGAGAAGTCGCCTGAGTCAAACGGCGGCGCGGCCGAGACGGCAGAACTGGCGTTTCTCAAGGAGCTTCACACCGGTGCGTGCGGGCTCTTCACCACCGTGCTCGGTCCTGCCGCCAACCGTGCACATCGCGATCACTTCCATTTCGACCTGAAGTCTCGGCGCGGCTCTGCGTTCTGCGAGTAGTCCTCACCCGTGGGCTTGATCACTGCGGACGGCGCAGGCGCAGCCGGCGCTCGTGCCTGACCGGCGCGATGTGGCTGTGAACAGCAATTTTCGCGCGAGCTTCGCCGTTGCCGCAGGTCCACCAAACCAGCCGAACCGCCAAGCATGGCTGCCGAATCCAGCACGCGCCACCCAGAACAGATGTCTAACTTTCTGAAATTACGAGCATTTAAATCAGCCTCCGGCCTCGATCGAATAATGATCTATAGCGATTTTCTGATTGCGTTTTAAATATCTCCAAGGTTGTATGCACCATGAGGCTAAAGAACGTTGTCGCCGACGCGTGCAGTAACCGGGGGGAAGATGGCCAACATTCGTATCGAACGCGTGCCCATCAAGGCTTTCAATCTGGGCCTTCTGGGCTTCGACCACCTGCAGCTCGTCTTCGAACAAGACAGTCTGACATCCACGCCGATCCCGCAGGAGGGCTGGTTTGTCATGGAGGGATTGCGCGCCGTCAAGGAGGGCCGCGTGGTCCTGGACGCGACCGGTGACAACGGCATCACGCCGCTGCGGCTCGCCAACGAAGGATATACCGGTGCTGCGCTCGAAGCTGAGATCGGGACCCCGGAAACGCGCGGCAGCCGTATCATCAGCGTCGCCGACCCGCAGAGCACCTGGACGACAATGGCGGCGCACGCCAACGGAATCGCAAACCAGGCCTACGATTACAATGCGCGCGGCGCTGCGGGCAGCCTGTTTCCCACGCTCAATTCGACGAGCTTCATCACATCCGTGCTCTATGCCGCTGGCATCGATATCTTGTCGGTCCTGCCTTACAACATGCGCATGTCACCCGGCATGGAAACCTTGCTGGGGGGTAACGGCGACGACCATTTGCGCATCCAGGCGCAGTTCACCGCACTGTTCGGCGGCTTTGGCCGGGACCTGCTGCAGGGCGTCAACGACGTCACCCGCATCGACCGCATGTACGGGGGAGCCGACCCCGATCTGCTCAGCTGGTCGCACGGCAAGAACTACATGCATGGCGGCGACAGTTCCTGGCACTACAAAGAGGACGGTACCGATACGATCAACTATTCCGGGTCGGGAGGCGTGCATGTCGAGCTCAATCGGGGTTGGGTGGAGCACCGCGTTCCGCAGTACTTCGCCACTACGAATAACAGTATCGACTATCTGTTTTCGATCGAGCGCCTCGTATGGGACGACCAGTCCAACGACGTCATCACGACCGGGCCTGGCGTCGAGCTGATCGAAACGCCGTTGTCACTCTATCTGGGCGGCGAAGACGCGAGTGCAGGCCCATCGAACGGCGATACGCTCGACTTCAGCGGCACGTCGACCGGCCTGACCATCAACCGCGCAAACGACGTTGCGATGTGGATCACAGCGCCCAACCAGCAGGGTTCTGGCGGCCTGTGGGTAGAATCGGCCGAGTGGGTGATCGGCTCGAGCGGCGATGACCAGATCTATGCCTATTCCGGGCTGCGCGGCATCGAGGGCGGCACGGGCAACGATACGATCGACGCACGCCACGTCAGCGCATTCTCGGGCGACAGCCCGCAGGGATATGATGTCGAACTGACGGGCGGCGATGGCGAGGATACGATCGTCACGAACGCAGGTCGCACGCTGATCGCGGGTGGCGCAGGCGCCGACATGATCGTCATCTCGGCGGTGACCAGCGGCGAATCAACGACGGAGATCGTCATCGAGAATGCCGACTCCGACGATACACTGTTCATCCCCTATAACTTCTTCAATCTGTCGGGTGACGGGTACGAAGGTTCCGACCTTCTGCAACTGACGGGCGCGGTCGGCAGCTATGACGATCTCGTCGGGAACGGCTGGGAACTGTACTTTGAAACGCGCCTGCAGGAAGACATCTGGACCAATCTGGACGAGATTGCCGGCGTGATCGATTTCGCCGGCAGCATCAGCTACCGGATGGAGAATTCCGACCTGATCATCTCGATCATGCAGGGGGAGCGTGAGACCGAAGAAGTCGTGATCGAAGATACCGGTGCCACCGAGACCCGACACTACAACAACGTCCTGGTCGAGACCGAAACGATCGTTCGCGTCGTCGGCTTCGATCTGGGCGACCTCGGCTTGCAGTTCATCGACCCCGGCCCGGTCATGCAGTTCACGGTCAACGGCGATACCTTCGCCGGCTACCAGTTTTTCGATGATGCCGTATTGGCCCTCAATCCAGGGATGCATGCGCCGCTGCCCGAAGCGCCTATCGCGCCCAGCAGCGACCCCAACGATCCCGACAATCCTCCCACCGAGCGGGAGCAACTGAACGGCACCGAGGACGCGGACCTCATCGCGCTGGTCCAGCCGTCCTACGTGGATGCCGGCGCGGGCGACGACACCGTCACCTCGACAGGCAACAACGACGACACCATCGACGGCGGCGAAGGCGCCGATACAATGGCTGGTGGCGACGGCGATGACCACTACTATGTCGACAACGCAGGCGATGTGGTCAGCGAAGCCGAGAATGAAGGACTGGATACGGTTGTCACCACCGTCGACTATACGCTCGGCGACCACGTGGAGAACCTGACGCTTGCGGAGGGCGCGCTGTACGGCAACGGCAACGGGCTTGCGAACCGGATCGTCGGAAACATCGACGCCAATACGCTGAGCGGACTGGACGGCAACGACACGCTCTACGGAGACTTCGGCAACGACACCCTGATCGGCGGCGAGGGCAGCGATACCTATACCTATGTGCGCGGCGACGGCAACGATGTCATCATCGAGACCGGAACCGGCGCCAACGACGTCGACATGCTGCGCTTGTTCCAGGACATCACGCCCGACGATCTCAGCGCGATCCGGCTCGGCGCGGCCGCCAACGATCTCGTCCTCGTGCTGCGCGGCGGCGGGCAGATCACGATCGCCGACGCGTTCGGGGCCGGCGGCATGACCATCGAGCAGATCGCGTTCGATGACGGCACCGTGTGGAATGCGGCGGAGATCGACGCGCTGGCGCAGTCGGCGATCATCGTCGGCCAGCTGCCACCTGAAGCGCACAACGATACGCAGCTCGTCTATGGCGGCATCGACAATGTTCTCCTCGCGGACGCGCTGCTCGCCAACGACATCGATCCGGCAGGCGGAGGGCTCAGCGTGCAGTCCGTCTTCGACGTGAGCGTCGGCAGCGCTTCGATCACGTCGGAAGGCAATATCGCGTTCGATCTGCCCGCGGGCTACGAGGGGCCGCTCACGTTCCGCTACACGGTCGTCGATTCGCAAGGTGCCACGGCCACGGCAATGGCGGAAATGTCGATCGTCGCCAACGCCGCACCGGTGCTGGCAACGGCACTGGACGACCAGTCGGCCATCGCGGGTGAAGCATTCACGCTCACCTTGCCGCACGATCTGTTCACCGACCCGGACGGCGATTTTCTGTCCTATTTTGCAAGCCTCGCCGATGGATCGGAGCTTCCCGCGTGGCTGACGTTCAATCATGCCGCGTTCACCTTCAGCGGAACGGCACCGGCCGGCACGAGCGAGACGCTGGACATCCGGGTGGAGGCCTATGACGGCTTCGTCCTGTCAGCAACGAGCTTTTTGCTCAGCGTGGGCGAAGCGGCGGCCGATCCCGACCAGACATTCGCGGGAACGGCCGGTGACGACGTCTTCATCGGCGGCAGCGGCAACGACACCTTCGCAACCATGGGCAATGGCCAGGGCTTCGAGTTCATCCAGGGCGGGGACGGCACGGACGTCATCCTCGGCAGTCCCTGGAACGATACGCTGGGCCTCGTCCACATGGCCGGCAACCTCGATGGAATCGAGGCGATCGACATGGGCAGCGGCAATGACAAGATCGCGCTTACTGGCAGCAACGATGTGTTGGATCTATCCGGCATCATCGTCACAGGTGTCGAGCTGATCGACGCGGGCGCCGGCAACGACACGGTGACGGGATCGGCCGGCAACGACACGATCCGCGGCAATGCGGGCGATGACATACTCTCCGGCGGCGCTGGCGATGACACCTTCACCATCCTGGGCAATCCGGAAGGCTTTGACGTCTTCGACGGCGGCGATGGCACCGACACCATCCTCGGCAGCGCCTGGAACGACACGCTCGGCCTTGCTTCCGGCCTCACCGGAATCGAGGTGATCGACATGGGCAGCGGCAATGACAAGATCGCGCTCACGTCGGGCGATGACACTCTCGACCTTTCCGGCGTCACGGTTGCAGGCGTCGAGCTGATCGATGCGGGTGCCGGCAACGACACGGTGACGGGATCGGCCGGCAGCGACACGATCCGAGGCAATGCAGGCGACGACATACTCTCCGGCGGCGCTGGCGATGACACCTTCACCATCCTGGGCAATCCGGAGGGCTTCGACATCTTCGACGGCGGGGATGGCACCGACACCATCCTCGGCAGCGCCTGGAACGACACGCTCGGCCTTGCCGCCGGCCTCACCGGAATCGAGGCGATCGACATGGGCGGCGGCACCGACAAGATCAAGCTTACTGCCGGCGATGACAGTCTCGACCTTTCGGGCGTCACGGTTTCAGGCGTCGAACTGATCGATGCGGGTGCCGGCAACGACACCCTGGTCGCGAGTTCGGCAGACGATATTCTGCAGGGCGGCAGCGGCAACGACACGTTTGCGTTCCGCACCGGCTTCGGTCACGACACGATTGTCGATTTCGACATCGGAACCGCCGGCAGCCATGATCTCATCGATCTCAGCGATGCAGGATTTGCGGATTTTGCGGCGCTGCTTGCGGCGGCAAGCGAAATCAACCAGGACACGGTCATCAGCATCGACACAGCGCAATCGCTGACGCTTTCTGGCGTCTCTCTGCAGAGCCTGACGGCGGACCACTTCCTGCTTGTCTAATTCGACTTGTGCCTCGATGATCTGCCGCTGCCATCTCTGTGGTCGGGCTGTGGAACGCGAACCTGCTGGCTTATGATCGCGATTGGGGCGCTCGCGCCTGGCGGGCAAGGCGTCGACGCGCCTTTGCTTCATGCGCTATGTCTTTCGACGGGCAAGACGGGAGCGACGGGCAAGACGGCGGACAGGGCATGGCGCAGCGATCCTCGAACAGAGCGCGACCGGCGCGGCGATGCTGCCCCGCCGCAGCTCGCGCGCTGACACTGGCCGGATTGCTCACCGCGGCGCACCCGGCTGCCGCACACGAGGCGGACAACGCGGCGAATGACATCGGAGCCGGCACGGCATGCGCACTTTCGCAACGGTCGGGCCCACGCGCGGTGGTGCGCATCATCGACGGGGCGACGCTGCTGTTGGACAACGACACGCAGGTGCGGCTCATCGGTGCACTGGCGCCCAGCGTCCTCGATGCGGCAACCAGGATCGCCAATAGGGCCGGGACCGGTGCTCACGACCCGGCAAGCGCGCCGCAGATGGTTCAGGCGGGGCAGACAACCCCGGTAGCGCAGGCGGGTGATGGTCGCGAGGCTTGGCAACCGGCTGTCGATGCCCGCGAGGCACTCGCCGCTCTCGTCAAAGGGCGCAGCGTCCAGCTGTCATTCTCCGGGCGGCAGCGCGACCGCTACGGCCGGCTACTGGCGCACGTGTTTGCCAACGCTCCCGGCAAGGAGACGATTTGGCTGCAAGGGGCTCTACTGGCTGGCGGGCACGCGCGCGCTTATGGCATTGCGGGCAACTTCGCTTGCCTCAATGGACTCGTTGCTGCGGAAAAGCGCGCACGGGTGACGCGGCGCGGGCTGTGGTCCAATCCGATCTATCGGGTGCGCTCAGCCAAGCACACGCGCACACTGCTTGCGCTGCGCGGGACGTATCAGCTGGTCGCCGGCGAGGTGAGCGCGTCGCAGCGCGCCAGAAGTGGCTGGATCTATCTCAACTTCGGCGGCAACTGGCGAACGGATTTCTCGGCTTCGGTACCACCAGGTGTTTCGCGCGCGCATCCCGCATGGGCCGCATCGCTGCTCGACCTCGAAGGACGCCAGGTCCGCATGCGCGGATGGATCGAACGGCGCAACGGCCCGATGATCACGATCGAGCATCCCGGCCAGATCGAAATCATCGACGCCATGGCGGGGGATAATCACAAAACGCCGCCGCCAGATGAGACAGTGCGCAAATAGCGGCCGATCTGATCGCGCGCCCTGGGCGCCGACGTGCCGTGCGCCGGCTGAACACACGTTTACGAGGGGGGATGAATGCGGCGCGTGCCGAGCGTGCTCGAAGCCTGCAGGTCCGCCGCCGTGTCGACGTCGGCCACCTCGCGGACGAGCGCGACGCGACGACCGGAGAAGTTGGCCACAGTGTCGGCCAGTGTCGTTTCGCACGACCACCTCACGCCCGAGAACGCAGGCAGTGGCCGCGGCATGCGCCGCTCGCCAACCAGCCAATAGCCGCCATCGGTGGCGGGGCCCAGAACGGCGTCGGCACGGCCGAGGGCTGCGAATGCGGCAGCCACATCGGCGGGACGGACGGCAGGGATGTCCGAGCCGACGATGAGCACCGGTCCAGGCGGCATACGGTCGAACAGGGACTGCATGCGCCGGCCCAGATCGCCCGCTCCCTGCGGACGCCGTTGCAGACGAATGGGCCAATGATTCGTGCGGGTCGCGGTGTCCGGCGTGATGGCAAGGTGCGTTACCCAGCGCGGATCGCCGCCCAGGCGCGCTACCATCGCCGCACTGGCATGGCGATAGAATGCGGTCGCGGCGACGACGCCCACCTCGCGCGCCAGCCGCGTCTTGACGCGGCCGGCGGCGGGTTGCTTGAGCATGATCACGAGGTGGCGCCGCCACGCCGGCGTGGCTCCGCGACACCGAGGTCCTGCGCCGGGCAGGTCGCAGCGAGCGGCGGCCAGCGCATGCCGATCAGCATGACCCGGCTTGCCCGGGCGCACATTCCATCGCCCGTGGGGCCGTGAGCTGAGCCTAAGCGAGCGGCACGAAGGCGTAGCCATTGCCGTCCTTTTCGATGCGGCCAGCACCCGGCATGCCGTAGTGATAGCCGGTCATGATGGCCTTGTCGGCGATGACGCGATCGAACATGCGGCGGCGGCTCGCTTCGGCCGCCTGGGGATCGGAATCGAAAACCGCATGCCAGCCGGGATTCTTGACGAACAATGCCGGGATGTTGGTGATATCGGCCAGAACGAGGAGCTGATCCTTGCCGGAGCCGACCAAATAGGTCGTGTGACCGGGTGTATGCCCGTGTGCAGCAACAGCCACGATGCCTGGCGCCACTTCGGCGCCATCGTCGATGCGCGTCAGGTTGCTCCACTTGGGCATGGTCGCCTGGATGCGCTTGGCGAGGCCCTGCCGGCGCTCGGGCAGCTTGGCGATGGTCGCCGGGTCGGTCCAGAAGGCGTACTCGGCGTTGGGCACGATAATCTCGGCATCGGGATAGACCTGCGCGTTGGTGTCCTTTTCCATCAGGCCGAAGACGTGGTCGGGGTGGAAGTGCGTGACGACCACCATGTCGATCTTCTTGGGATCGATGCCCGCGGCGGCCATGTTGGCGGCGAGCTTGCCTGCCGTCGGTGCCAGCTGGGCGCCGGTGCCCGCATCGAACATGATGGTCTTGCCGCCGGTTTTGACGACCGTGACCGTGAAGGGGATCCTGACATTGTCGGTCGGCAATCCGGCCGCGGCCAGCGCGGCCTTGGTTTCCTCGACCGTCGCATTCTTGATGAAATCGGGATCGTGCGGCTTCAGCCATTCTCCGTCGGAAACCGTGGTCACCTCGATATCGCCGACCTTGAAGGTGTAAAAACCCTTCGCCATCAGATCGGCCTCGGCCTTGCTCTGGGCGAAAACAATACGCCCATCGAGGCTCAAGACCGAGGCGGCGGCAGCGGCTGAGACAATGAAATCACGGCGATCAATGCCGGTTTGGCGTGTCATCGTAAGCTCCTTGGGCTTTTACTCAACACATGTGAATTCGGTCTCGTGTGATGCTTGAGACGTTCGCAGCCACCCGCGGCCTAGTCGAGAGCGAACTTTTCAATCTGAATCACACGAGTAACTCCATAGGCCGAGTGTCCCTCATGTCGCGCGAAGTTCGCTCAGGCGGTTGCCGCGGAGTGGAGGCGAACTTCGCGAGACGAGACACTCGAAACGATCATGGCCGGCCGGCGCGCGCCGCTGGCGCATCAGCCCGCACCCGAAACATATGGCAGCGTCTCATGCCATTTGCGAGACGGCAGGCACAGGCCCGACGTCGTTTCACATCGTCGTGATGCGTTTGTCCGTGCCGGCCGCCGGCCGGCCCTGAGCCGAGGACAAACGCCCGTGCGGGCCGGCATAAATACGCGCCACGTAGTCGGGTGATGCGCCTCCGGCATACAGCGCCAGGCAGAGCTGATTGCGCAGGACACGTCGGGCATATCCCTCCTCGCGAAAGCGCGCAGCACAGGTGACAGCGGGCGTGCGCAGCACCGTCACGCGGGCCCGGCCCAGGCGGCGGACAATGTCGAAGTCTTCCATCAAGGCCATGTCGCGGTAGCCACCGATCTCGTCATAAAGGCGGCGCGGAATGAGCAGTCCCTGATCGCCGTAGGGCCGGGCGAGCACGGAGCTGCGGAAGGCGACGAGCCTTTCGAGCACGCGGGGGGCGATACCGCTATCGTCGAGCGCAAAGCGAAAACTGGCTGCGCCCAGCGGCAGTTCCGCATTGTCGACGCGTCCCATGTAGGCAGCCGCTTCCAGATCCCAGTCCGTCCCCAGAACAGTGTCGGCGTGCAAAAACAGCAGCCAGGGCTGGCGGGCATGCCGGGCGCCTGTGCGTAGCTGGCCGCCGCGCCCCTGTTCTGTCTTCAAGATCTCGGCGCCGGCTTGATCGGCGATCTTGGCAGTACGATCGCTGGAGCCGCCGTCGACGATGATGACCTCGCGCACAAAGCCTTCCACCGCGGCCGGCACCAGTGCGGTGAGGCAGGCGGCGAGCCGGCGTTCGGCATTGAGCGTGGGAATAATGACAGAGATCATTCCCGACATGTTGCACGGCGGCCGGGCTGCAACAACCGCTCATGCATGCAGATTTTTCAACTGCCTGCGACTTGTGCAATCAGGCCATGTTGTTCTATTTTTGTTCTGGCGTGACCTCGCTCCTGGCTGGGCAGGGGAAATGGCTCGCCACACGGCGCACAAGGCGCAGGCTCGTGGCGGGGGACGATCAGGATACGGCCTAGCGTCACGGAAAGTCCGAGCACGGGCGCAGGCAGGGGTCATGGCAGGCGGGTTGTCGCCGGCCATCGATACAACCAAGAGGCGGACATGGGTGGCAGTCAACGCGCCATCGACGGAGACACTGGCGCACCAGCGGGGGCCGTCGACGCACCGGCTTTGGACGTCGATGCGGATCGGCGGCGCGGGCGCGGCGCTGTTTCCAATGCAAGCGGGCGATACGAGAGCCAGTCGCGCGCGGCCTTCGACGATGGCTGGGAAAGCCTCGGCGACCTGCCGGCCTTCAAAACGCAGGTCCAGGCGGAACCGGCGCGCAGCATCATTACCACCAACGAGAGCCCGGACATCTCGTTCGACCAGTCGATCAACGCCTACCGCGGATGCGAGCACGGGTGCGTCTACTGCTACGCGCGCCCCACCCATTGCTACCTCGGGCACTCGGCGGGTCTCGATTTCGAAACGCTGCTCTACGCCAAGACAAACGCGGCGGAGCTGCTCGAGCGGGAGCTTGCCAAGCCGCGCTATGTTCCACGCACAATCGCGATCGGAACGAACACCGATCCCTATCAGCCGATCGAGCGCGAGATGCGGATCACGCGGCAGATTCTCGAGGTTCTGGAGAAGGCCCAGCACCCGGTTGCGATCGTCACCAAGTCAGCGCTGGTGATGCGGGACGCCGACATCCTGGAACGCATGGCGGCCAAGGGACTGGTCAAGGTCGCCCTTTCGGTGACGACACTCGACAGGCGGCTGGCACGAGCGATGGAGCCGCGCGCTGCGACGCCGCCACGACGGCTGGAAGCCCTGAAGGGATTGTCGGAGGCCGGAGTTCCAACCGCGGTGATGATGGCGCCGATCGTGCCTGCCCTCAACGATCACGAGATCGAACGCGTGCTGGAGGCGGCCCGCGAGGCGGGCGTGCGAGAGGCCGGATACGTCCTGTTGCGGTTGCCGCTGGAGATCAAGAGCCTGTTCCGGGAATGGCTCGCTGAAAACGAGCCGGGCCGCGCCAAGCGGGTCATCAACATCCTGCAGCAGATGCACGGCGGACAGGACTATGTCAGCCAGTTCGGGCTCCGGCAGACCGGCAGCGGGCCTTATGCCGCACAGATCGCACAGCGGTTCCGGCTTGCCAGACGACGGCTCGGACTGGACGAAAAACGCCTGGCGCTCAGGACAGACCTGTTCCGGCGCCCGGTTCTCCCCGGCGGACAGCTCGGACTGCTTTGACAGGC
>JTFN01002804.1_pt1 | contig 17427 bp, 14 predicted proteins | sample 235401 | NCBI WGS metagenome assembly JTFN01 (sample SAMN03067589, study PRJNA260952) | activated sludge metagenome | biome: Sludge; feature: Wastewater; isolation source: CETP activated sludge from augmented bioreactor treating industrial... | place: India:Gujarat | collected 2013-04 | reverse complement strand
CAAGAAGCTAGCATTTTGGGGCCCCTTCCCACGCTGGGTATCTACGGCACCTACGCACTATCCGACCGATGGACTGTCGAGGGCTCTGTCGACGGACTGGCAGGCAGTCTTGGCAGCTATAGCGGTCATTACCTGGCAGCGACCGCAAACCTGACTTACTGGATCACTGATATGTTCGCACTTGGTTTCGGCTATCGCTATGTCGATGGCAAGCTCGAACACGAAGGCGATGCGATGACCACGGCCGTTGAATTCAGGTATTCCGGCCCCGTTGTGAAAGCGTCGGTCGGATTCTGACGGAAGGTCGCGCCCATCAACACGGTCATCCGCACGGATGCCAAAGATTTCGCGGACGACTGGCACCTCAGTGTGCGTGGCAAGCAGCGACGGGGCGAACTATCGAACGAGAAGACCTTCAAGCAAGCCGCCGAGCTATTCGTGCGCGAATACGCGGTCATCACCAAAGGTAAGCGCAACCTCAACTGGGGGGTAGGTCACAAAGCCCGTTCGCATCTCTTTCTGTTGCCGTTTTTCGGAAGAACGGACCTGTCACAGCACTCAATTGTCCTTACGCCGCCATGATCCACGCCGTCCCCTCCTATGGGCGACACCTCTGTTGCAAACGATAGGAAGGAGCACAGTGGTCAAGCCATTGTGCTGGGCGTCACGCAGACCCACAGCGAGAAACGCGACCTTCGGACACCTTTGCTGCACCTGTCTCTCTCAATTCATTTCTTTGCGAAGTGATTGGATGAGCGAACTGCCCGGATTCGAACTTAATGCTTCCTCGATGGCCTCGGCGGTGCCCTTCCGGTCGCCCAGCGCCGCCCGGATACGCACGATCATTCTCCAGGCTTCGACGAGCTGCGGGTCCTGTCGAACGGCTTCCCGGAAAGCCCTCTCGGCGGCGGCTGGATTGCGCAACACGAGCGCTGTCCCGCCCAAAACCATATGAATTTCTGGGAAATCGGTCTTGGCCAGAAGGGAGGCGCGCCATTCGCGTTGGGCCTTTTGCAGCGCTGCGTTGTTGCGAGCTGGCAGCATTGCGACTGGCGCACCGAGTAGAACCCGCGCCGCGGCGATCCGCACCGACTGATATTTATCGTCCAGCGCGGGAAGCAGCCGGAACACTTTGTCTTGTGCTGGTGCTGCACGCTGAAACGCGACCGCTGCGCCACGAACGATTGGATCGGGATCACTGATCAGGGGCGCAGATGCCTCCGCCATTGACGGGGTGGCGACACCAATCAGCAGGTCGAGCGCAGTAGCACGGACGATGCCTGCCAAATTCGTATTGCTTGCCACCTCTAAGAGCTGCTTAGAGGCTGATGCTGCATCCTTCCGCGCCTTCGAAAACACCTGCGAGAAGTGAGCTTTGCGACGGCTGGATTCAGGGAACTGCCTCTCAACAACACCCGCTGCCCACGATGGATCTCGATCGGAATGACAATCCGTGCATGCGTTTGGCGCGCCCGTTTCCGCCGACAAATCCGGTCGCGGAATTCGGAAGCTATGATCGCGCCGCCCGTCGACGCCCATGTAAACCCGCTCGATCATATGGCAGCTCTTGCATTGCGCTCCCTGTGTTGCCGGCTCATGGAAATGGTGAGCGGGGTCGTCGTACGAGGCTTTCCGCAGCGAGGGGAATCTCGGGTTCCCTGAAGGTGAGTGACACTGGGTGCACACGCCGTTGCCATCGGATTTCAACTTTGCCGCGTGAGGGTCGTGGCAATCACTGCACCTCACACCTTGGGCATACATTCTCGATTGCAGGAAGGATCCATAGACATAGACCTCATCCTGGATAGACCCGTCTGGATGATAAAGCCCGGGCCGCAGGAGAGAGAGTCTATAAGCGTCATGGAAGGATGTCCCGGGAAGGGGATTTCCGTCGCCAAGCGGCTCCCGCCGTGAGTGGCAACCTGCACACTGTTGGATTTCGGATTCGGCGGACTGTTCGGTGAACCCGATCGTCAAGCCGGACGTTGTCAGCTCCGGCCATGCCTTCGCATCATAGTTCTCTCGGTCTTTCGCCCACGCCACATGTGCTTGTCCCGGGCCGTGGCAGGCTTCGCATCCCACGCCGATCTCTGACTGGGTACTCGAATAACGTTTTGCATCGGGGTCATAGTTCTTGCGGTAAGCGGTCGCGTGGCACTCGGCACACCGCGCGTTCCATGTCTTGTATGGCCCGGTCCAATGCAACCCATCTCCCGCTTTGAGAGACTGATCGGGATACAGGTGATACCATCGCCTTTTCTCAGTATCCCAGGCGAGGTCCAGCGCTTGGAGCCGGCCAGTCTCTGTCTCGAGCAGGTACTGTTGCAGAGGTTCTATGCCGGCCGTGGAATGGACATGGAATTGTGTCGGCTTGCCGTCAACTCCATCCGTTTCGACGATGTATTTGTCTCCGCTCTTGAAGAAGCGTGACTTGACGCCGTTATGCTCGATGCTCGCGTCGCTGAAGTCCCCTCTCACGGACGAAGGGTTGGCGGGCTTCCACGCCCATGCGTGGTGCGACTCCGCCCATGAGTTCGCAGCGGCCTTGTGGCAATCCGCGCAAACTTCCGACCCCACATAACTTGGCAATCCAGGTGGCTTTTCGCCGACGGCAATTCCTGCTCCGAGTGCGAGCGCCCCAGAAACAATCGGAACCAGCAAATTCAAGCGCATCCGCGGTTCCTTCTCAACCAACTGATGCCGGTCTTCTGCCGTTCAGTGACGAGGAGTGCATTGCATAGAGGCACAACTTATCAAGTCGGAGGAATGAATCCAAATGGAACCGCGGTGTTGCATGAACATTGCCTTGCAGCTCGGTCGCAAAGTTCGCCTCACCGACCGGCCTCATCGATGACCTCCACTAACGGTTTGCCAGCACTGCCAGACGGTGGCTTGGTCCCAAGCAAAACGGCGAGCGTTGTGGCAAGATCGACAGTCTCCACACGCCGAGAGACACTCCTCGGCTCGATGCCCTGACCGGCGAATATCATTGGCACGAAGGTGTCGTAATTCCACGGCGATCCGTGGTGTGCAGTAACCGTCAGGCCATCGAAGTCGTTGGTGAACGAATGCGGTTCGAAGACCACGAAGACATCGCCCGAACGGCTCGGATTGAAGTTGTTCAGGACCGACCGGATAATCGGCATCTCGGGATAGGCGCCGCTGGCCAGGGCGCTGCTTGAGAGCGCCAACGCGACACCGGGCAACTTCATGACTTCATCGGCTACGGCACGCTCGACGTCGGCCTTGGACTGGCCGGCTTTCTCGATCGCTTCGGTATCCAGATAGATGTATGGGTGGAAATAGGAAGAGATGAGTTCCTTGCCGATGCCAAAGCGTTCCTTGATCCGCGCCAGCCCCGGCGCTGTATCCCAATCCTTCGGATTGATATAGCTGGCGTTGATGCCAAGTTCGTTCAGGTATCCCGGTGGATCTGCCGCGCCGTGGTCGGCTGATAGGACAATGAGTGTCTTGTCGATACCGACACGCTCGTCGATGAAGCCGAGCAGGTCTGCTATCTGCCGGTCCAAACGGAGAATTTGGTCTTCCGTTTCCAAGCTCGATGGTCCGAAAAGGTGTCCGACATAATCAGTCGAGGAAAGGCTGACGGAAAGATAGTCCGGGACCTCGTCCTGTCCCAGCTTCTCTGCCTCGATAAGCGCCTTCGCGAAGTCGACCGTGAGTTCGTCTCCTGCCGGACTCGTCGTCAGAAGCGTTGTGAAAAGCTTTCCATCCGAGGCACCATAAGGATGCGGGAAGACACGTCCAAAGCCGGGCAGCTTCGTCTCATAGGGCATGTCATCGCGACCGGCGTTCCTGTAGGAGGCCTTGTCCAACAAGAGCTCCCAGCTCTTGCCCGCATAGGCAAACGGCAGACGCTTGGCATTCCATTCAGTGACCCATTCGGGATATACGTCGTAGTAGAATTTGCTGGTTATGAATTCACCGGCCTTCTTGGAAAACCAGAATGCCTTGCCAGCATGGCCGCCCATTGACACGGCTCCACGATCCTTCACCGAGACGGCGAATATCTTTGAGCGTTCTCCGTAGCGGATCGCCATTTCGTCGCTGAACGTCGAGGTCATAATAGCACGAGGCGAACGCCCGTCGGTTTTTGCCAACCTCTGCGTCGGGTCGATCTCGCCGTTCTTGTCGACTCCAGCTCCGGCGGTGAGAATCGGGTAGTCCGGATCTTCAATGTTATAGGTGAGCCGATTAAGCCTTCGGTCAAACCAGACGTTTCCGATCATGCCATGGGCCGAGGGATGGGCGCCGGTGGCAAGCGTCGCATGGCCGACAATCGTTTCGGTATTCGCGTGGGCGTGATGGGCGTCGAGATAGACGACGCCTTTATCCAGAAGATAGCGGAACCCACCTTCGCCCATGCGGTCGAGATCGCGTCCGACGAGGTCTCCGCGGAGTTGATCGACAGTGATTTGAACGACAAGCCGGGGAAGTGATCGCCTATCGTCCGCCGAACTCGTGGCAGCCGCGCCGGCTAAGGCAGAAAGTGCGGCGACCAACAGCAACACACGTCGCAAGATACAACCCTCAACCCGTACAGCTTAGCGCGTTCGTAACGCGTTCGTTCAGGAAAGCACGGGATCACCCAGGGGGCGATCCCGTCCATGTTCTCGCGACGATCAGTTGCCGCTTCTACTGGCTAGCAGGCTGCTGAAGTTTCTCCAGCACCTGATCGAGATTGAAGCTTCCTGGCTTCTGCCGAGGAGGGAACTCCTTGTAGGTCGCCAAGTGTTGAGAAACGTAGGTCGCGGCTGGTAGCACGAGGTACGCGCGATTGAAGCGCCAGAGGTTGTAGAACTCTGCTTCATGGTCGGCCTTCTCGAATGGATCGCCGCGAAGGTCGACCAACTTGGGCAAGCGGAGCGTCACCAACGGTTCCTGCCAGACCTCGAAGCCGTGGGCACGCTGCTCCATGAAGACCATTTTCCAGCGGTCATAGCGAAGATTGGCGAGGTTGCCGTCATCGGTCCAGTAGAAGAACTCCTTGCGCGGTCCTTTTTCGACTTCACCTTTGAAATAGGGCAGCAGATTGTAGCCATCGATATGAACCTTATAGTCGCGGCCCATTGCCTTGTAGCCCTGCTTGAGCTTCTCTTTAATGTCAGGCTCGCCGACTGCAGCAAGGATCGTTGGCAACATATCTTCATGAGAAAAGACGTCGTTAAAGACGCTGCCGGGCTTTATGACTCCTGGCCAACGAATGAAGGTCGGTACGCGATAGCCGCCTTCCCAGTTTGAATTCTTCTCATTGCGGAATGGTGTCGTGCCACCATCTGGCCACGCAAACATTTCCGCGCCATTGTCCGTCGAGTACATGACGATCGTGTTGTCCTCAATGCCGAGGCTCTTGAGTTTGTCGAGCAATTGACCGATGTGACCGTCGTGCTCAATCATGCCATCCGCATAGACGCCAAGACCCGTTTTACCTTTCGATTCCGGCTTCAGGTGCGTCCAGATGTGCATTCGCGTGGCGTTCCACCAGAGGAAGAAGGGCTTCTTCGCCTGGACGGCTCTATCCATGAAATCGAGCGCAGCCGAAGTGACTTCTTCGTCGACGGTTTCCATCCGCTTTCTGGTCAGCGGCCCCGTATCCTCAATCTTGCCGCCTGCGGTGGATTTGATAACGCCACGGGGGCCGAACTTTTTCTTGAATTCAGGGCTCTTAGGATAGTCGTCGTGCTCGGGCTCTTCTTCAGCATTCAAGTGATAGAGATTGCCGAAGAACTCATCGAACCCATGGTTGGTCGGCAACATCTCGTCCAAATCGCCGAGATGGTTCTTGCCCAATTGAGCCGTCATATACCCATGATTCTTGAGGAGGCCGGCGATGGTGGGATCCTTTATGGACATCCCCTCCTTCGCACCCGGCAAGCCCACCTTCAGAAGGCCCGTACGGAAAGGAGATTGGCCAGTAATGAAGGCTGCACGGCCTGCCGTGCAACTCTGCTGTCCGTACCAATCGGTGAAAGATGCTCCTTCCGCTGCGATGCGGTCAATGTTCGGGGTGCGGTACCCCATCATTCCCTTGTTGTTGGAACTTATATTCCAATAGCCAACGTCATCACCCCAGATAATAAGAAAGTTGGGCTTCGTGCTGGTTGACGCTGTTGCCGCCTTGGTTTTTTCCGCCTGCGCAACTTTAATCGATACTGCCTCGTCGGTCATCTTCTTCAGGCTCGGCAGGGCCGCACGACATGGGTCTGTGAGCGTTGCCTTGTTCTTCTCAAGGCAATCGTAGATTTTCCCGCCGCCGCGACGCATCTCGCCGCAGTACTGAGCATAGTCGCTCCAGCACTCCGCCTCGATGGCGTTCTTAGGCACTTCTTGCGCTGATATGGAGCCGGCCATCCCGACCATCGCCATACCGGCCAGGGCCGCAATCTGCAGGCCGCCCTTCAAGTAAGGGTTCATGAGCTACTTAATCTCCATGTCTTTTCTTGGGGGGTCGCACACTTATCGCCAAAATCAATTGATGCAGACCAGGACAGCTGATCCGGGAGAAAACCGTAGCGCAAAATAAAAGCTCAACGCTTGTCATTTCCCGCCAAGTATCCCCTCCAACTCCCTCGGTCTGAGCTGCGCAATTGGAGTTTCTCTCGGCGGCGGACCCATAAGGTCTGAGCTACATGCGGATCGAGCCGAGCTTGATCATGGCCAGATCGTTCAAGGGGAGCGGGGGCTATCGAAGCGCACGGCGATTTGGCGGAACTTTTTGAGCTTGTTGAAGCAGCGCTAGATGCGATTGCGCTGTTGATCGCGCCTTTGGGAGCAGGTGTTACCGATGTAGCGGCGGTGCCGGTTCGGGATGCGCGCTGTGCAGTCCTGATCCTCGATGAGGTCTTTGATCCAGTTGGTGCCAAAGCCCGTTTCGGCCAGCACATGCGCGCCGCCTGGCAGGTCAGTTGGCTTCGAGCGCGTGGACGATTTCCGCATCGCGCCAACGCGCACGGCGCTCGCCTTGATCAGCCTCCAGCAGGATGCGCGCCTTGAGGATCGCTTCCGCCGGCGCAAACCGGCCAAGACCGGCTGCTAGCCATTCCGGCCATGGAATGCGTCGATCCAGACACCGGCGAGATCACCGCAAATTAACATGCGAAGAGCAAGAAGGCCCCTCAGAAGCTCACAATCGCGCCGCCTCGCTGTCTCCCTCTTGCGCCGCCGTTGACACGCTGGTCTGCGTCTTGCGTAAGGGGAAAGCAGTGACGAGCAGCCGCCGTTTGCCCGTGCACCGATCAGAACTTGGATGTCAGCCCAAGCATGGGCCCATGCATGATGGCATCTAATTGGAATCCGCCTTCGGCATAGTCGACAGCCAACGCACGATAGCCAACGAAGGCGTCGAGTGTCATCGAACCGATCCGGCGCAGTTGCCAATTGTACTTGGCGATCGCCTGCCAAGAGAAATCACTCCCGGCCCCGAACCCGCCGATGTCGCCGCGCACAAGGAGCGATTGACCAGGAGCAATCGTCTGCCGCAATTGTAGGCCGACAAATGGATCCACCCAATCGATGGAGCCCGATCGAGCAACATTGATATTGTTGACCGCCAAGTCCAGTCCGATGCTCTGATACCAGTATCGGCCACCGGCCAGTATGTCGAATGCTGACGTCGCGCCCGAAGCAGAATGCGCGCCCTGCCAGATCGCATAGCTTGCCCCAAGTTCCACGATAGCAAGTTCGACGTCGGCATTGATACGGCCGGCGATGAACCGGCGCTCGAAGCCCGCAGAGTCAGAAAGCGCCGCGTAAACGATGTCATTAAAGATCGCAAAGCGACCGTTGCGAAGCTCCGCTGAACTCATCCAAACCGGGAGCTTGGACCAATCCAGCGATCCAAGGACATCGGTGGGTGCCACATCGAGTTCGACAGCGACACCGCGGACAACGGCGTCACCCTTCATCCAGGGGAGCCAGCCATTCACCGAGAAATCGAAAGACCAACTGCGGGCAGGCGGCTGGGGTTCTTCAGCGATGTGATCCGCGGGCCCGCCGCCGAGATCGGCGGCCGCGGCGGGTGCATTCGACCAGGCGACTTGCCAGATCACGGCTGCGGCGAGCCAGAATGCGCGATTGTGTGTGGGTCTGAACATTCTCGACCTCGAGAAAAGAACTAGGCGTACAGGACGCTTGATCCGGAATTGCGGACACGAATCCAATGAAGCTTCTTAGACGATACGCCCGGGCCGCGTGGGCCACCCCATCGGGGCTGCGATGGTTTTCGGAAGCATCGTGTCTACGCCGCTACGCGATTGCCACCAGCCATACTTGCCGCCCCGACGCCCGATGGTGTTCAGCCGCGCAGAACGTCAGGCTAATTCTTCAGACGTGCCTCTATTTCGGAGATTTCGACCCCGCAATCGCGCGACACTTTCTCCTTGTTGTCGATCAGGCACTGCGCAATGCGGCCCTCACCCGGTTCGACCGCGCTGCAGAGCTTTTCGATGTCCGGGTCGCATACGTCTGCGGCCCGCATGAGATCGCTGACAAGGAACTCGATCCTGTCAGCGGTGTCGAATATTGCCCCAAAGCATCGATCGCTGATCTTGTCTTCGTGCGCCATCATGCAAAACACGAGTCGCCCCTCGCCGGGCGTGACCTGACCGCAGAATTTCTTGAGATCGGCGTCGCAGCTATCTAAGAGCTTCTCAGCCACGGCGTCAGCCTTGGCAAGGGCTTGCTTGGCGATCTCACTTTCGGCCATGGCATCTGAGTTTACAAAAACCAATGCTGCTGCGCCTAGAAGTGCGGACCAAACGAGACTGCTTTTCATTGCTCCCCCAGCGGAATTTCCGTATTGCGAATTCGACACTCTCCATATGAGTTCCGTATTCTCATCTTGGCGTCTTGTCATTCCACGACACTTCGTTAATAATTTTTAAATAAAATCAGACGGTTGACAATCGCCATACCGACTATCGGCGCAAGTAACAAAGGGCTTTTGGAGCGGCGATGATCCTTCTCTAGATGAAGTGCGTACCCCGGGCTTTCGATAGGAGCAGCCGTGATCCCTCTACACATGACATTTGCGATGGGATTTGGCTCGTTGCCGCTTCTCGTCGAGAGTGCATCGAACTGGAGCAGGGTCGAACGTCTGTTCGAGCGGCAGAGGCTACCGCTAGCCCTCATCGATAACCCAAATCAACGGATCCCCCTGGCGCGAATGATCGGCCTTTTTGAGGATGCGGGAGAAACCGTGGGAGACCGAGCGTTCGGAACTCGCGTGGGAATGCAGATGAATCATACGGGCTTCGGAATCTGGGCGCGATATATCGCTTCCGCTCAAAGCCTGATGGAAGCCTTGCGCCGTGCCATTGCAACCGCCAGCCTCCAACAGACCGGAGCAACGTTTTCTTTGACCGCTCGGGGGCCTCATACGGTCTGGAGCTATCATCGGCCCGCCGCTTTTGCGGGTTTCGGCATGCATCATGCCGATCACGCGCTTCCGCCGATGATTGATCTCGTGCGCTCTTATCTGGGCGCGACCTGGAATCCTGCCTGGGTCGAACTGGATTATCCGGACCGTCTTCGTAGCTCGATAGTGCGCGACATGCTCCAAGCGGATGTCATGTTCGGCCATCCCGCGATAGGAATTGCAATACCCTCCGATCAACTATCATCGCGGTCCAGGTCGAAGCTGCCAATCGATAAGATCGTTACGCTGGCCGAATTGGAAGCACACAATGTTTCCCATAGAAGTCATGGGTTTGCCGGCGCGATGAGAGACATCATCACTGTGAGAATCCTGGAGGGGAAAGTCGACCTAGAAGGTGCCGCTCAACTCATGGGTATGGGACCAAGAACGCTACAGCGTGCACTCAAGTCCGAAGGCATAAACTACAAAGAGATGCTGAGAGATGCACGCCATGAACGGGCCCTGTTGCTCTTGCGAACTACCAAGGCAAGCGTCGGGGAAATTGCCATTTCGCTTGGCTATGAGGACTTCGCTAATTTCACGAGAGCCTTTCGAACTTGGGCAGGTGTTCCACCGACGGCGGTGCGGGCGAAGCGCCATCACTGAAGGCCCGGCAGCGGAGATGAGCAGGGCAATTGCTTACCGGGGCCGCGGCTCAAGTGCCGAACATGCGAACTGATTTCCGCATTTCGAAGGCTGCAGCCGCCGAACAATTCTCCTCCAAAAACCTTTTAGAACCAGTTCCGCAATGTTTGGCTTTTTGGGTCACGTTTCCAGTTGGCCGCGGCGCAACGCTTGATTGCGTGCAAAAACCATCATGAATATGACCTCGAAGATGAAGTAGACGGCAAGGAAGCCTGCCAAGATCGGGAGGTCCTCAGCCGTTAGTACGCTGCCGCCCAGGAGCAAGGCAACGGCAACATTGCGCGTTCCCGATTCGATAATCAGGACCGATTGGGTTTCTGGGTTGAGGCCCCTTCCGAGCAGCCATCCGATCATAAGGGCGGCAAGTAGGAACAGCATCGCGATCAGTAGGATTTCGTCGTAGTGCGCTAGAATATTGGAACGGGCAGACCAGACGACCAGTACGAGGATCACGCCAATAGCAAGATTTGAGACGCCTCTCAGGTGCGTACCATAGGCCTTCACTGCCATTGGAAGCCTCTGCTTCACGGCGACGCCTATTATCATCGGCAGCACCATCAAGATGATCAACTGCATAACGATGCGGTCAACTGGGAAGGCCGCAAATGTGTTGTTCTGTCCCCCGAGTGTTGGGATCGCCCACAAGAAGAACGGAATTGTCAGAAGTGAGAGCAGCGTGCCGACGAATGTAATTGCGGCGGAGAGGAACACATTGAGACGGCCAAGATAGCAGTAATAGTTCGAAATACCGCCGCCTGGCGACATGGCAAGCAGGAGGAAGCTAGAGGCAAGGATTGGTGACGGTGGAGCGGCCTGTACTATGAGGAGGCCGGTGAGTGGCAACAATACAAGCTGGCCCAAGGTCCCGAGCAGCAGAGGCTGCGGTTGCTTGAGCGTGCTCCGTAAGTCGGTCGGCCGAATTTCGGTTCCGGCAACCAGCATCAGCACAAAGAGCGATGCAGGGACCGCGACATCTATCAGTATCGCCAGCATGCCATTAAGGCCTCGCAGGAGCTGAGAAAACCATCGAATATTTCTTCTTATAACAGTGTCTAAAGAGTGCCTGAAATAGATTTGCGGTATGTCTGTCCGTGTGGCGGGCGAGCCGGTCGAGCAGCGCCCCTTTCAAGCGCTCCGAGCCCAGCACGCTGGTCCACTCAGCGAACGGTAGGTGCGACGTCACGATGGTTGAGCCGCTCTCGTAGCGCTGCGAGAAGACCTTGAACGAATGCTCGCCGGCGGTCGGCGGCAGCGGCGCGTAGCCGAGTTCATGGATGATCAGCAGCTTGACGCTTACCAATTACGTCTGCAGGCGGGCCAACTGACGACTATGAGAGCCACTGCCCTAGCAAGCATCATTGCTAGAACCCTGGCGGCGCCTTGTGCCAATCAAAACCCTTGAGGCCCTTCTCGTAGCCATGTGAGAACAGCTTTCTCATGTACGTTTTGTTGAAGGGACCCACATAAGGCTCACTGAAATCATCTTCGATATAGGCCAGATTGAACTCGACGCCATCGCGCTTTGTCGTCGTATAGATGCGATAGGTATCGTTCACTCCGCTGGACGCGATCATCGTCGACACGGTCTTGCTGAGAATGTCCAGTGTCTGGCGCTTTACGCTCTCTTCCGGGCGCCACAGGCGCCCATTCCGAATCACGTAGGCCACATGTTTCGTCGCGTTACCCAGCTTTTTGGAAGTCCGTTTCAAATTGAATGCTGGTGGATAGAGGAAGGCCTGTGCGGCAGCGCCCCCGTCGACGTGCATCTCCTCATACCGCTTACCGTCAATCGAAACGTCCAGCATCACCGGTGGGAATACGCCCGGGATGGAAGCTGAAGCGCGCAGAACCTCGATGATGAGATCTCGTGCATGAGGATGCCGGCTCTGGGCTATCGCCCCGATATTCCAGATCACCGGCCGGCCTTGATCAAGATTTGTCGTCGCGATCAGCAGAAGTCTTCCCTTTTCGTATTCCTCTGCAATGCGCACGATCATCTTCTCATCCAGATACCGTGCAATCAGATTTCGCAGGGGCGTACTGTCGGTAACTGCATCTTCAGTGACCACGGAGAGCGGCGACCTCTTCGTGAAGATGTCCTCCGCAGTCACATCCGTGTAGACGGATTTCAGACTGTCGTCATACTCGGAACCAAGAAAGGCAAAAGGTGCCGAGAGCGCTCCGGTACTGATCCCGGTGACGATTCGGAATTCCGGCCGGTCGCCGCGCTGTGACCATCCGACCAGAAGCCCTGCGCCGAACGCCCCATCATCACCGCCTCCTGATATCGCAAGGAAATGGCTGGTTGCATACTTCCCCTTGCTGAATGATGCACCCTCGTATTGCTTCCGCTTTCTGATGACCTCCGCGGCAAGCGCATCGAGATGTCTTACATCTTCGCCTGAGTAGAAGCGCGCATAGGGCACGTTAAGCGGTGAAACCTCGGCTGCCTCGGCGAGAGGAACCGACGGCAAGCGAGCAAGCGATGCGCATCCCGATAGCGCGCCGACGAGAAGCGGAAGGATCAGGCAGAAAAGCACAGAACGCCCCGGCCAAGATTTCCCCCGGGGAGTTCTCGTATTCTTTCGTCTACAACGGGTCGAACGGGATATGGCCATGCATTCTAGTTCAATTTAAGCGTCAGCCCAGCAACGCCAATCGCGAGATTGACCCCTGTCTGCCCCTGCACACTCAGTGGCTGTAGAACGACGGAGTTTTTCGATCCGCCGATCAATGCATTCGCTCCAGCTCCAATACCGATGGACGCGTCTGCCGACACCCCGGCATACTTGCCTGCCAGCGCCTCTCCGGGAAGCTCCGTAGTGGATCCCAAGACCGTCCAGACCATGACGCTAGGACCTTTGATTCCGATATCAAGGCCCAACTTGGTGATGGTCGCAGTGTAGGCGTGCTTGGGGTTCTTCTTGCCCGCTGGATTGTATGAACACGACAGGGTCTGCTTGGAGCCGAGGATCAAACCTACCGTTCCCTTGCCTTTGCACGTCAGGGTTCCGGCGACGACCTTGTTCTTCTCCGCTGAAAGATGAGACGGGGACATGACAACCATCGCCGCGCAAATCCCGCCGCCGAGCCAGCCCCTCATCTTACGAAGTGATGCTTGTGTTTTCATAATCATGCTCCCTGGTTTACGCGGGCGGGGCACTTTTCAGCCCCTTTTTCCCACATCATCGGCGGCAGATACTAGCTGCCCCCATCAAATTTCTTGTCGAGTGCCTTCAAGAGCGCAGCGTCCCGACCGTAGATGTCCTTGTGGAAGTGAGCCCCACCGTCGAAGGAGGGATCTACTGTCCAATATAAGAGCAAGACAGGTAGAGGCTCAGGCAGTGATATGCTGCGCAACTTTGCGGTTGAAACGATCGAGTCGATTTTGGATCGATCCCAACCCAGACGATCCTGGAGTATAAGTTCGGCAAGTTTCAGCGGATCCTGCACCCGGATACATCCATGGCTGAACGTACGGCCCGTTTGCGAAAAAAGCTGTCGATTTGGCGTGTCGTGAAGATAAACCGCATGCTTGTTTGGAAACAGGAACTTCACGAGACCAAGCGCGTTCTTCGGGCCCGGCTGCTGTACCACGCGATATGGAAAAGTCGACGGGGTCCACTTGGACCATTCAACCGCCATCGGATCAATGGCCCGCCCCGTTCCATCTCGCAACTGATAATCATTCCGCGACAGATATCCGGGATCGCGCACCGCCTTCGGGAAGATTTCGTTGCGAATGATGCTGCGTGGCACACCCCAGTCCGGATTGAGAACGATGGACTTCATCGTCTCCGTGAAGACCGGTGTCTTCGTATAGGTCTTGCCGACGATGACCCGCGAAGACCAGACCCGCTTTCCCTTGAGGAACAGGTGAAGATACTGGCCCGCGATATTGACGACGACCATCTCGCTGCCAATGTCACGCAGCACCCATCTGGCGCGTTCCAGATTGACCCTGATCTGGTCGATCCTCGCGCCGACCGTAACGTTCAATGCTGCCAGCGTAGCAGGTCCCACGACCCCGTCAGACGAAAGATCGTTGTTCTCTTGGAACTTTCGAACCGCTTGCACGAGCGCGTCATCATATAGCTCGCCGTTTCCCGCAGCGCGAACCTCCAACTCACCAGTGAGCGTCAGGCGCTTGCGCAAGTCATCAATCCGCGCGTCGACGTCTCCCGGTTTGAGGACGGGGCCTTCCGGCACTTTGGGCCAACCGCCGTTCGCCGCCTGATCCGTGAAAGCCTGCAAGGAAGACTTGAGACCCTGGTAGAACGGATGCTTGAGCTTTGCTTCTTCAACGAGTTCCTCGATTGCTCCAGACCTCAGTGCCCCCGCAATCTTCGAGGCGGTGTCATCAGCAATGGCCGGCCGGCTGTAGTTCCAGTTGCCGTCTAGGCTGTTGGGCCGAACCTTTCCGAAATAGAGCTGATAGAGCAAGCGCACGAAGGCATCGCTCAATACGAGATCGCGTGACACATCCCATTCTGTCGGACCTGCGCGAGATACCGCAGCATCAACAATGTCTTGATGAAAGTTGCTTGGTTGCAGGCCGTCTTCCCAACTGCGTGCAACCGCTGACTGCAGGGCGGCTCTAGCCTTTGGATCGCGCCATGCAGGTTCGTAGTCCAGGGCTGCGTATAACTTGGGCAAGAACGCGTGGGCCGCGACAGCCACGCCATTGACGTTCCGGCCGGAAGTCGAACCCAGTTGCTCCAGGCGCTGCCGAAGCTGATCTTGGAATCGGTTGCCTTCGGCATATAGCGGCAATGAGCCGAGCAGCAGAAACGCGAGGCCTGCAACAACACCTGTCAACCGGCTTTTGTTGGAAGCAGTCGGCGCGGCACCGCTCGCAATGAGGGAATATCGGCGGGAGAATTCCGACCTGGAGATCGGCTTCGCTGACATCTGCATTACTCGGACTGAGACGGGCGCCATGAGCTGTCCGGATCGAAGGTATCCATTTCGGAAACGAGACGCAGTGTCTCCTCACCCAGATCTTTCTCGAAGACTTTCCCATCCTGATTGACGATGAACGTCATGATGCCCGAGTTGCCGTATTTGGCCGGGGCCGCAACCATCGCAAAACCACCGATCATGCGATCCTTGACAATGTAGTTGCTCGCACCGTCCTTGGCGGCGGTGCCTTGGCGAAGCAGTATCTTGAAGATGTAGCCGTGATAAGGATTCGACGTCTGGCCTGCAGCCGTACCACCGCCATACCCCTCCTCCTGCGCCTGTGCGATAAGCGGCCCCAACGGGCTCTCGCCTTGCCCGTTCGCATCCCAGTACAGTCCATCCTGCTTGCCCTGTGTACTCATGATCCGGCGAGCATATTGGGGACCATTGCCGTCACGATCGATCGATGCATATCCGATCTGCGCATCTACATAGGCCTTGAGAACTTCAATCGTTGCCAGCTCATTGCGGCCAATCCGGCGTGAGAGGATCTCATCGAGTCCAGCAGCGGTGTCAAACTTCCAGGCACCGTTCTCTTGCACCAGTGGAATGGGGAATGGGTAGTCCTCCGACCCAATATGGAGCACTTGGCGTCCATCTTTCTGACCCTTGAGCCCATGCGCTTCAGCGTACGCCTTCAAGAAGCGCTCACGTGCTTGGTCATCGGCAACAGGATCGCCTGAGCGGACGACAGCCGCTGCATCCGCCCCCAAGATCTGAAGGACTTGCTCCGAATTTCCCAACTTGGCCGCGGAAATCAATGCTTCAACGGCTGCAGAAGCCGATGGAAACGATGCTTGGTCAGAAGGCGAAGCAGCAGCTGCCCCCGGAATGGCGAAAAGTATTGCAACCGTTACAGCAATCGCTGACAGCGCTGGTGCAAGGATGCGCGGACCATTTCTACTCTGTGTGATTCTGCAACGCATCGCTCATCCTACCTCAGGACATTGAGACATTGACAAAGGGATCTGGGTCACCGGAGACGCCCGCCACCACCGCGCTGAATGCCACCGCCGCGATTCCCGCCGACATTGCGGCTTGCCCTTCCGCGATCGGCATCCCTGCTGACCTGCGCGCCTCGCTTCACATCGAATGCGTTCCCGTGGTCTTTGGTCTTTGCAGTGGGCCTTGCAATGTCACGCGTTGCCTTGTCGCGTGCCGCGGGCATGTCACGCGGCTCTGGTGTTGTCGGGCGCGCTGTCGGCCGTTGCGCCGGACGATCCTTGGGCTTGGCGTCACTTTTCCTATCTGAAAGTTTCGGCTGGCCGTCTTTAAGTGCGGCGCCGGGCCGGTCCCGCATCTGGCTCTTGTCTTCGAAGCCACGAAAATCCCTTGCCGCATCGCGGCGGGCGCGATCACTCACACCAAACTTCTCCCGGCTCGCCTGATCACGGTAGGGCACCGATTTGCGGTGCGCCGGATTATGCCGCCAGCTGTTCGACGTGATCTTGGCGCGATTGATATTTATGTTGTTGTACTTTTTGACGTTGATGTTGATGTCGTGGCGTCGCCAGTCACAGCGCCCCCATCCCCACAACGCACCGGCGACCGCGAATCCGGCACCCCAAAAGAAGCCGTTTACGAAGGATGCACCCGGATACACGGGAGGCCAATAGTAAGGTGGGTATGCCGGGTACCACCAAGTGCCATAGACGACCGCCGGCTGGTACACGGGAACGTACACGGTCTGTGGCGATGCAGACTCGATAATGATGTAATTGGTCTGCTTGGTAACCTTCTGCTGCTTGTTGCTCTTCAGCGAGCCGGCCTCATCAGCCTTCTTGCGAAGGAACTGGACCCGATCCATCACATCGGCCTGCTGCGCAAGAAACGCATCGCCAAGCTTCTGGGTCCACTCGAGCTTGTCGCTCATCGCGTTGAGCACGTCGGGAAACTGCGTGAGTGTCTTCACGCTTGGATCCCAGTCCTTTGCCTCCAGCGCCTTCGTCAGCGCGTCGCCCGACAACTTGGCATTGGCCGGTTCCTTGCGCCAGCGCGCTGCCTGAACGACCTCGAGTGGATAGGTCGATGCCATCAGCACTGTTGTCAGCAGCTCATCTGGATAAAGAGCGATTGGCGCGAGCAGCTGGTCCAGCTCTTCGGTCTTGAAGGGTTTGGCATCATTCGCCGACTGTGCGTTCACGGCAGGCGGAAGCCCCATCAACAGCAGACATACAAAGACTCTGAGGAGTTTGACGAGGACGTTAGCTTGCACGGCTCTTTCCTACGATGCGTCGTGAACACTCGATTGACCAACCCTCTGGCATTACCTCCAAGAGGAAGCGATCAATACTCTCACCTGTCAGTTCGCAGCAGCTCGACGCGCCTATTGATGGCGCGCCCCTGCAGCGTCGCATTGTCTTCCTTGGGCTGGCTCGCGCCCA
>JTFN01000375.1_pt1 | contig 17669 bp, 13 predicted proteins | sample 235401 | NCBI WGS metagenome assembly JTFN01 (sample SAMN03067589, study PRJNA260952) | activated sludge metagenome | biome: Sludge; feature: Wastewater; isolation source: CETP activated sludge from augmented bioreactor treating industrial... | place: India:Gujarat | collected 2013-04 | reverse complement strand
GCTCGCGGCGCTGGTCGGACCAGCGCGAACCGAACTGGCCAGCGCGCATGAGCTTGATCGCACTGAACTCGGCTGGCTGGCGCCCCTGGACGATCGCCCTGGGAGAACGGCTACAACGAGCGCTTCAACGGCACGCTACGACGCGAGGTGCTCAATGCCGAGTGGTTCGCGACGACCCGTCAGGCGCAGGTCGTCATCAACACGTGGCTCCGGCAGTACAATCACATCCGCCCGCACGAAGCGCTCAGAATGCGCCCACCAGTCCCCGAAACGATATTAGAGAAACCCCAAATCAGTGGCCCAGAGTGAGGGGGCTGGACACTATGGAATGTAGATGACCACGCGACCAAATCATTGATGACGGAATTCGCGGGAAGCCTAGTGGGAAGGAGCCCCGCTTCTGCCCTGCGGCACGCGATGATGACTGCACGTAAGACGTACTCAGATCCTTTGTTATGGGCGCCGTTCAATGTCTTTGGAACGGGCGGTATGATAGTCAAGCAATGGTAAGATTTCGATTATTGGAATTGACGTGCCCAGTGAACAGGAAAGCAAGCCGATGACGGCACTGCACGCCTACATGAGCGCGTGGCAACGGCGCGGCTTTGTCGTTCCGATCTACCTCGGCACCAGACTCTTGAGCATCGCACTCATCGCACCCATAACCGCCGGTCTCGCCACGGCTGCGGTCTCCTTATCCGGACAACCCGCCCTGACCGACCTCGATATCGCGCAGTTTTTGCTGACGCCTGTCGGATTTCTGGCGGCAATCGGCATGGCCGCCATCCTCCTGATTGGTTCACTCGTTGGCTTCACGGCCATGGCGGTCGAACTGCACGCGGGAAAGACCACCGTCCTTGCTGGGCTCTACGCCGCACTGCAAATCATGGGAAGCCGCTTCCTGGCGTTACTGACCTATGCCGCGCTTCTCGCGCTGCGCGTATTCGCGATCGTCCTTCCGTTTGTACTGGCGGGTTTGGCGACCGTATATCTGCTCCTGGCGGACCACGACATCAACTACTACCTGTCCGCGCGACCACCTGAATTCTACTGGGCAGCTGCTATAATCGGCGTTCTCGCTTTGGTGGCAGCGATCCTGCTGGCGAGATTCCTTCTAGGCTGGGCCTTGTCGCTTCACCTCTTGCTATTCGCGGGCACAGCGCCGAACGAAGCGTTCGGCGAAAGTCGTTCGCTAATGATCGGGCGTCGAGTGCGCCTGTTACGTACGCTGTTTGGCGGACTGGCGATTCACTTCGGCCTCGTTATCGGCTTGGCAACCCTGTTTGCTCTTGCGCTGCAAGTCGTGCCGGGGCTCTTCGAAGGACTGCGCGCCACGGCTGCAGTTGTACTGGCGATAGCCGGGGCGGGGGGCCTTGCCGCAATGGTGGTGAGTGCGCTGTCGCTGGGCGCGTTGGCGGCGATCCTGAACGGGATCTATCGGGAGGCGAACGCGATCGAGACGGAACCTGTGATGGAAGAGGGAAGTGGTTTTTCTCTTCCACTCGTGCTCGCGAGCTGCTTTGGACTCGGCGTCTTCGGTTTCGCTGCTGGAGGCATCGCGCTGGAGAGTATCCAAACGAAGGATGAGGTGGAGATCATCGCACATCGGGGTGCCGCCGGTGCTCGCCCTGAGAACACGCTTGCGTCCGTTCAAAAGGCTATTGAAGACAACGCGGACTGGATCGAAATCGACGTGCAGGAAACCGCCGACGGCGAAGTGGTGGTGATCCACGATAGCGATTTCATGAAGCTTTCGGGACGTAATCTCAAGATCTGGGACGCAACGGTGCCGGAACTGGCGCAAATCGATGTCGGAAGCTGGTTTGACCCTGCCTACGCCGCCGAGCGCACACCGACGCTGGCCCAGGTCTTAGATATCGCGCGTAACCGCGCCAAGGTCCTGGTCGAACTGAAGTATTATGGCCATGATGTCGACCTTGAAGCGCGAACGGTGAGCGTGATCGAACAGGCTGGCATGGCCAACGACGTCGCAATCATGTCGCTCAAGTATCCAGCCGTCCAGAAAGTTCGTGAAATCCGTCCCGACTGGCGAACAGGTGTCCTTGCCGCAACTGCGGTTGGTAATATCACCAGGCTGGACGGAGATTTTATTGCCGTAAGCGAACGCCAGGTTGGCCCGCGCCTGGTATCGGCTGCGAAGGCCTCAGGAAAGGACCTTTACGTTTGGACCGTCAACGAGCCGCTCAAAATGTCGGCGATGATATCGATGGGTGTCGACGGAATCATCACCGACGAACCGGCACTTGCCAGGCGGGTGCTCGCGGAACGCGCGTCGATGAGTTCGGCGCAGCGTCTGCTACTGCTGCTGGCTGAGAAACTGGGAGTGTCCCTAACAACCGGTGAGTATCGTGACGCGTCTCCTTAATGGTCTTATCGGTCTCGCACTGGCGGCCACGTCACCGGCGGCAGCCCAACGCAGTGATCTTGGCATCCAACATCAATTCGAGCTTCCAGCTCACAGAGCACTGGCCCGGGCTCGCGATGACAGTGATGGCGTTCCCGCCCCATTCATAAGCGACGGCTGCAGTGGCGGTCTCTCGACCGTCTGGGCTGTCATCTCGGATCAATTTCCGCTATTTGCCGACGCCCACGGAAAGAAGCCACCGTGGGAGAGATGCTGCGTTGCTCATGACATGGCCTACCATTCGGCTGGAGCCAGTTCCGTCCCGGAACAAAGCTTCGCCAATCGGCTCGAAGCCGATCAGGCGCTCAGGGACTGCGTCGTTGAAACAGGAAAGAGCCGTCTGTCAGAAATCGCTGAACTCTACGGCGCGCGAGAAGATACGATTAGTAGTGCTTACCGCACAATCGCGGATGCCATGTATCTGGCTGTAAGAATAGGAGGAGCGCCATGTTCGAGTATGCCTTGGCGATGGGGTTATGGGTATCGGCAATGCTTTATAAGTGCCGGTGACCTGGCAGATCCCTGAGGACCATGAAGTTATATGTCGTCCCACGCCGTTTCCGACTTTTCCGCTCCCCACCATACAGCGGACTTGTGGCAAATACCCGTTGATCGTCCGGGCAGTGACGGCGCGTGCGGACAGAGTGGTGGCGCTGCGCAGGCGAGGGGTAGATTTTGCTTCGCAAGCGGGCTGCCCATTGGCGACACAATAATGCATTGTTGAGGTGGCGGCTTAGCAAGAGAATGCTAGCATTAAATATTGAGAGACATCGAGATGAAGTACTTCGCGCTCATCATCCTGCTTGTACTGCTGGCAACCGCGCTCGTTGCCATCTTCCTGTTGGCGCGATGGCCGGGCCAGATCGCGCGCGGTCGTGATCATCCGCAGGCCGAAGCCGTTGCCGTGGCTGGCTGGTGTAGCCTCTTGCTCCCCATTCCGCTTTGGCCGCTGGCCATGGTCTGGGCGCACTATGCGCCGGGCGATGCAACGCGCGCAGAAGCGAGCGTGGAACGGATCGGAGCTGAGCCATGATCGCCTTCCTCACACTGTGCTACGTCGCAGTTATTTTCGGGCTCGTGAAACTGAAGGTTCTGCCCGACAATATCTACGTCCGGTTTTCGCCGATCGCTTTCATGATCGCCCTGTTTCTGTTCCTGTTCGTGCCGCTGCAATGGGGCGCGCCTGCGGGTCCCGCGGTTGTCGTACGCGGTGCGGTCGCCATAGTGCCCAACGTGGCTGGCCAAGTCGTCGAGGTTGTGGTCCGCGCCAATGAGCCCGTCAATAAAGGCGATGTGCTCTTCCGTATCGACCCGACGCAATACCAAGCCAAGGTCGATCAGCTTGCCGCTCAGCTGAAGCTCGCGGAGCTGAGGGAAGAGCAGTTCACGCAATTGGAAGCGCGCGATGCCGGTTCCCGGTTTCGCGTCGAGGAGGCAACCGCCAACGCGGCGAGCTTGAGGGCGCAGTTATCCGACGCGAAGTGGCAGCTCGAGAGCACGACGGTGCGCGCGCCAGCCGACGGGTTCGCCACCAACGTGGCGTTGCGTCCCGGTGCGCGGGTGGCCTCGGTGCCACTGGCGGCCACAATGCCATTTTTCGACACCTCCGAGACGATCGTCGGCACGCAGATCCATCAGATCCACGCCCGCTACGTGGAGGAGGGACAGAAGGCGGACGTGACCTTCAAGCAGCTGCCCGGCCAGGTCTTCACGGCGACCGTTGAAGCCGTGCTGCCGGCTATCGCGCAAGGGCAGGTCGCGGTCTCGGGCTCCGCCATCGAGAACACCCGCCTCGCCGCGTCCCCCTTCGTGGTCCGCCTCAAACTGGACGACGCAGAAGTCGCCCGCACCCTCAAGGCTGGCAGCTACGGACAGGCCGCGATCTATACCTCGTCGATGCCCGCCGGCCATGTCATCCGACGAGTAATGATTTGGATGCAGGCTTGGATGAACTTTATCATCCCTGCGTAGGCGGGATTTTTTGGCGTCAGATGTCTCTTTGTGGCCCTTCGCGAAGCGCGCATGATGCGCCGCAATGGCAGCTTTCGCCAGCAACGGACATTAACCGCGGAAACCGGGCGCACCCTCCAATGTCTCCTTGTGGGATCAATCGTCCATTCGGTTGGCGCTCCGTAATAGCCCGACGACCGTCCGTTGCTCGGTCCAGTCCATTGGCAGGTCAGTCAGGGTCGAAAGGCAGGTGCCGCGGGGCAGTGTCCACTCGATTGCTGTCTTGACGATATCCGGCGCGAAAAAGCGAGCGACAGGATCATGCGAACGGATCGCTCGCTTCGATTTTCACGCGTCGCGATCGCAGCGAGGTCGGGGACGTCCCCTTGAACCAGCTGATCAAGCCAAACTCTTCTGATCGCAGTTGCGGTTAGCAGTTGGGCGCGCGACTCGGCCCGGATACAGGATCCGCTCGGCGGCGCAGACGGCTCGTGTGCGCCATGCGGAACCGTCATCGAGCGCCGCCGCCGTTGATTGGGCGGCGTCCAGGCAAGCTGGACCGGCTCAGAGGACCCATTCGCGTTCTCTTGGGCCAGCAATGCAATCGAATGTTCGCCGCGCAGGCCTTCCAGCACGATCCGGATCTTCTCCTCCGTGCTGTAGCGCTTGCGCGTCTGCCGGGGCATCTTGCGGACGTGGGCTTCGGCCGACGACTGCGGCCCGGATTTTGATCTCATCTTCGCTCCTTAACGGCTACGATGATCTCAAAATCCTTCACTCCCGATTCGCTTCAAAATGTCTCGCGATTACTGACGGGGAACACTGCGCCTGATAATGTGAGATTTCCGCGCGACAAAGCGGGCAAGCGCCGTCGAAATAGACCGTTGCTGTATCTCGATCAGTGTCCATGCGGTTCACCCGAAAAAAACAGGTCAGGATCAGCCAAGCGTGAGTTCACGCGATGTCGACCGGCATACGCGCTCTGTGGCGAACGGTCGCCAGAGTTAAGGTGGGATCGTGCTTCCATCCCATGCGATGAGCTGGCCGCTCTGCGAAGATTCGAGAGTATCGATGACGGCAAGCAAGCGTTCGGCCGCGAAACTCGGTGTAAAGAGCCGGTTTGGGTCCACACCCGCCTGGAAGGGACGCGACAATGGGCTATCGACCGTTCCCGGGTGAAGCCCAACGCAGATCGCATCCTTGCGCTGGCGGGCAAGTTCGATGCTGAAGGTCCGGATTAGCTGATTGAGCGCAGCCTTGGACGTGCGATAGCCATACCACCCTCCGAGGCGGTTATCCGAGATGCTGCCGACGCGAGCCGAAAGGGCAGCGAATACGGCTTTGCCCGATCGTGGCAACCTTGGAAGAACAAACTTTGCGACAAGTGCTGGTCCAACTGCATTGACGGCGAAGCTCTCGATCAGCGTGTCCATGCCGAGAGCGCGCCAAGACTTCTCGGGCTGTATCCCACCTGGCGCATGCAATCGCCCTGTCGCAACAATGGCAAGGTCTATACGGTCCAGACCAGCAAGCGCGGTCTCGATGCTTTGTTCATCGAGGATGTCGATCGGTCGCGGCTCGACCTTGTCGCTGTCATACCGTCCAGGCGCACGCGAGCAGGCCAAAATGCTGTCCACACTCGCGCACGCTGCGAGGTGGTCAACAAGTGCCCCGCCGATGCCGCCGCCCGCGCCGATCACGACCGCGTTAACCGATTCGCCGAATGAGGATAGTGATGTCACGATCTCTCCAAACGGGTTGAGCACGCACCCGCTCCTAAACCCGCATAAGCCCTCTGATCCTAAAAGAACTCAGCGTCGTTTATACGCCGACAGCAAATCTTGAGATCAGTGAGCACCAATGCCGACTACCGATAGGATTCCTCGCTCGGCCTTCGTCCTCGGATGGCTCGGCGTCCTGCCGTTCGCCGCACTCGCTCTCCTGGCGGTGACTGGAGGCGTGGTGCCCAACGGTGGCGCCATGAGTTGGCTCGTCCAGTACGGCCTGATCATCCTTTCCTTCATGGGCGGGGCGCAATGGGGACTGGCCATGCGGGCGGCCAGCAGCGACGACGGCGCCGAGGGATGGAGGCTCGCCATCAGTGTTCTGCCTGCCCTGGCTGCATTTGGCCTCTCGTTCCTGCCGACGGGCTCGGCCCTGCTTGGGCTGGCAGGCGCCTTCGTAGCCTCGCTCGGGTATGACGTCTGGTCGGCACGGGCAGGCATGGCGCCGGTCTGGTATCCGGCGCTTCGCTTGCAGCTGACGGGCACGGTCGTCGTCTGTTTGCTGATCGCTGCAGCCTTTGGGCTTAGGTAATGCAGCAGCCCGAAGAGAGAAGCGTCGTCTGGTTCAAGCGAGAGCTGAGAATCATCGGTTGCCACGCTTTGCGATTGTTCGATCTATGAGCCGATCCTCGATTGCCAGACCACCTCGCGGCCGTGCAAAGGCCGATCTGCCTGAGAAGATCTGCGCGACCTGTAGACGCCCATTCGCGTGGCGCAAGAAGTGGGCGCGCGACTGGGATTGTGTGCGCTATTGCTCGGATCGCTGCCGGCGCGGAAGAGCCCCGTCTGTGAGGGAGACCTCATGACAGAACGATTGATTGTTGTGCTCGGTGACCAGCTCACTCCGCAGATATCGTCGCTCCGCGGTGGGGACAAGGAACGCGACGTCGTGCTGATGTGCGAGGTATGGGAGGAAGCGACCTATGTCCGGCATCACAAGAAGAAGATCGCGTTCATCTTCTCGTGCATGCGGCACTTCGCGAGCGAACTGCGCAAGGAGGGTTGGACGGTCGACTACCGCACCCTGCAACAGACGGGTCGTTCCAGCAGCTTCACTGGCGAGGTCCATGGTGCCGTCTTGCGCCACGAGCCGCAGCGGATCGTGGTCACAACGCCAGGCGAATGGCGCGTGCTTCAGGACATGCGCGTATGGCCGGAGCGGTTTAAAGTTCCCGTCGATATTGTGGAAGACGACCGTTTCGTTTGCTCTCCCGCCGAGTTTGCCACGTGGGCCGAGGGCCGCAAACAGCTTCGCATGGAGTTCTTCTACCGCGAGATGCGCCGCAAGACCGGCCTGCTGATGGACGGCGACGGCCCCGTTGGAGGTCGGTGGAACTTCGATCGGGAGAACCGCAAGGCCGCAAAGCCGGATCTCCTGATGCCACGGCCGCTACGCTTCACACCGGACACCATCACGCAGAAGGTTCTGAGTCTCGTTGCCGAACGTTTTTCCAATCACTTCGGCGATCTCGAGCCGTTCTGGTTCGGTGTGACTCGGGAAGAGGCCGAGCAGGCACTCGTGCACTTCGTCACGACCACGCTGCCGCGCTTCGGCGATTATCAAGACGCGATGCTTGAGGGCGAGCCGTTCCTATATCACTCTGTGCTGTCCATCTACATGAACGTCGGACTGCTCGATCCACTAGACGTGTGTCGCCGCGTCGAAGCCGCCTATCGGTCCGGGCAAGTCCCGCTCAACGCCGCCGAGGGCTACATCCGGCAGATCATCGGTTGGCGCGAGTTCGTCCGCGGCATCTATTGGCTGAAGATGCCGGACTACGTTGAAGAGAATTATTTCGGTCATAGACGAACCGTGCCTGAGTTCTATTGGACGGGGGAAACCGATATGGCCTGCCTCGGGGCGGCGATCGGTCAGACGAAGCGCGAAGCCTATGCGCACCACATCCAGCGTCTGATGCTGACCGGTAACTTCGCTCTGCTTGCGGGCGTGTCGCCGCAGGCCCTGCACGAGTGGTACCTGCTCGTCTATGCGGATGCGTTCGAGTGGGTGGAACTGCCGAACACGCTTGGCATGAGCCAATTCGGCGATGGCGGCGTTCTCGCCTCGAAGCCCTATGTTGCATCGGGCGCCTACATCAAGCGGATGTCGAATTACTGCGCGTCCTGCCGCTATGACGTTGCAAAGCCCTACGGCCCGGACGCTTGCCCCTTCAATCCGCTCTATTGGGCCTTCCTCGATCGTCATCGCGAAAAGCTTGCCGCCAATCCACGCATGGCGCAGATGTATCGCACCTGGGACAGGCTCTCCGATGAGCGACGAAGCCTGACACTGGCGAGCGCCGAAGTCTTCCTCGACAAGCTCGATGCTGACACCTCTCCGGAAAAGGCGGCACCAGCCGTCGATAGCGACGACATCGCCGATACGATCGTCCGCCTGTGTACCGAACGCGGACAGGGTAAGACGCTTTGCCCGTCGGAGGTGGCCCGCGCCCTCGTCGATAATGACGACCAATGGCGTGACCTGATGCCCGACGTCCGTCGCGTGGCCGGGACACTTGCCGCTCAAGGCCGTATCAGAGTGTCCCAGGCGGGCAAGCTCGTCGATGCCGCTTCGGCGCGCGGTCCAATTCGGTTGTCGTTAGCCCCACAGAAGAAGTCGAGGAGCCGATTCTCGTGAATAGAGCCTTATCTCTAGATCATTTTGCTACCGGCACTCGCGTCTTGAGCTTGTCGAGCCAACGCGCGATGCGGGCCTTGTTGACGCCCATATCGCTATAGCCGAGCTGTGAGCGGGAATAGATTGCCAGCGTGCTGCCTTCGCCCGGCTCCTGCTGGAAGTAGCGCACGACAATAGTGTCAGGAAAGCGCATCAGGGAACTGCGTTGGATATAGCGCTCGGTCATGGCGACATCGTCAGTGCCAACATTTTCGATATTGCGCTCAGACGCTATGACCTGGGCCATCGCTGCGCGCAGGCCTTGCGCGTCGATCGCGAACGTTGGGGGAAGGAGATCGCTGTTGGCTTTGCAGAGGCGCGGCGGGCACGCGAGAGCATCATTCGGGCTTACTCGCCTGACAAGTGTCTCAAATTCCACGGGCCCGAGATCAGCCGGCCCGAACATGGACCACAATCTCTCCGGCCCGACCAGAAGCCACCCTATGACCGCTAGGAGCGCGATGACAGCTGCAACGATGAGGGTATACATCGCCTTCAACCCGAGGTTCCCTCGTCAGCGCGCGACGGTTTTAATTCTAGCATGATCTCGTTGCGCCGGAGGAACGGTACGGTCCAGGGCGGGTTGTAAAAGGCGAGTACCGGCTCACCTCTGACAGACAGATTATTGTCGGCGGCGTACCGTCGGAGCTCAGACGTCTTTGCGGCGATAGATGCGTCCGTTGCAACGCCTGAGAAACGAATCACGACCATTTGCTTCGACGGCAGGGGAACGAGCTTGACGCGGTCGTCGGTAGGTGTGGGCAGCGTCTCCATGGTCCAGCTCTCGGGCATGATGAACCGCACGGTCCAGGAGTTATTGCGCGATTGCTGGCTCACAGGCGCTGTCATGGCGATTGTCTGCTTGGCCTGCTGTTCGACCGGGGCTGTCATGGCGATCTTCGCATTTGGCTTGTTGGCGCCGAAAATGTAGGCGGCAATCAGTCGAAATCCTTCATTGATGGCGGCACGGCGCTCGCCGCTGACTTCGGCCTCGGCTGCGATCATTGCCCCGTAATCGCGAACTTCTATCGCACCGTCTGAACGGGTCACCGTATACTTCGGCTGCTCAACACGACTCATGATTGGACCCGCTGCTGCGGCTGCTATCGTGGCGATTCCGGCGACCAGTAAGGCCCACATTATCATCCGGCGCTTCTTTGTCATGGCTACACTGTCGTCTGTCTCGTGTTTGATGCCCAATCGGGACCGATGACTCTCTGGCTAGATATGCTGACTTGGACGACCTTGTCCAAGACGTGGTCAGCGGTCTGGGTTGGGCCTCTCACCGAGTGTAAGCCACAATGGGGATGAGGCCTGATCGTGTTTGCGTTGAGCACACGTGCGACGTTTGTCACTATCCCACCGTCCCATGGTTATCAGGCGTCACTAACATGGCTTAATGCAGCGTTGTCGTAACGACTGACGAGCGGACTCGGATTACCCCTGCGGTTCCAATCACCCCACGGCCTCGTCCAGTGAGGCACTAGCAACTAAAGGTCGTCCGGATAGTGTCTGCCGGAATTGAGAAGTTCAACGTCGCTTCAGACGATCGATAATTCTCTAGCCATGCAAATGCCTGAGCGACGGTATGGCTGTCTCTTCGACCCGACTGGACTGATCTCGTTGCGCTCCTGGAACGTTCAAAACACATGCGGTCTCAGACCCGTTGGGAATCTAATGGGCGACTTTCTTGTGATCGGTGCCAGTCGCGGCATTGGCCGAGCAGTGACTGAGGCCGCGGTGTCAAATGGTCGCTGTGTGCGCGCCATGTCCTGCAGTGGCGAGGCGCCGTGTGTCCGCCCTGAACGTACGGAGCGTTCAAGGCCGATGCGCTCGCGCCAGACGGTGTTTGCCGGGCACTCGACGGTATGGACGTCGTGGTTCAGACGTTTGGCATGCCGGCATCCCTCGATCTCATTACGAGGCTTTTCACCCTGTTCTTGCAAGCAACACGCGTGCTGCTACCAGCCATGACCGCGGCTGGGGTCAAGAAGTTGTTTTCCGTAGCCGGTTTCGGAGCCGGCGATAGCAGTGCCAGCATCAGCCTGCTGCAGCGGCTCCCTTCATGTGGGCCGTTTCAGTCGCCCCCGCATCAGTTGCCGCCTTGAAGCCCAGCAGCTCTGAGGAGTGCAGCAACCTCAGCGATGATGTCGTCCTGGTCGCTGACCAGAAGATGCCTGCCGGTCTCGAAGGCCATGAGCCACGCGTTGGGAATGCGCGAGGCGGCAAACCGTGCCGCGGGCAGCGTGTTGAAGAGGTCATCCTTCGCAGAGAGGATGAGCGTGGGCGCCGTGATACGCTCCAGCCGCGGTGGCTTGGTATCCGGGAAACTGTCCAGATTGATGACACGCACGCGCTGCGACAGCGGCTGGATGCTGCGAACGATCCGATGCACGCGTGCCTTCTCGGCCTCGGGTGGTGCCGAGACGAGGGTGGTGGGCGGAACCCCGATAAAGCGGATCAGCACCGAAGGGGCAATCGCCCCGAGCGTCCATTTGCGACAATTGCATTCGCGGTGTCAGGCTGCGTTCGCAGCCGGGCGTGCGAGGTGCGATTGCCGGTCTCTTGGATCGACCCTGCGGTCTGCATCACCGAGAGTCAACAAAGGGGGGTGGACGTGCTTGCGCATGCCGGAGGTTGCGCATGATGCGAAATTGATGCGTAATGCATACAGGTTATAGCATTGTATGACCTGATTTTGTTGACGCCGGTGAGATTTCCAGAGCTTGCGAGGCAAGCGCCGTCCGAAGCGGAACGGCCCACTCACTGCTTGATTTGACATTGCTGAGCAGAGCATCCCGCGCAGACCCGTAACTCATCGGCAACCTCGAAATACGAGCCGGGAGGAAGGTCCATGAATCTACGACCAGATCCAACGTTCCACGCAACCGCCAAGCTGGCGATGCAGGCACCTGTGGAGACCCTTGCCTACACGTTGCTGCTGAGCCCGCACGCAGCCGGGCCCGATGGCTTGGCTGTGATCGACGTCGATCCCAAATCGAAAGACTACGGTACGATCGTCAGTACGCTCTACATGCCGAACAAGGGTGACGAATTCCATCACTTCGGCTGGAACGCGTGTTCGTCGGCGCTTTCGCCGATATCGGGCCATGCATTTCTCGAGCGCCGCTACTTGATCATACCGGGCATCAGATCGTCGCGGATCTATGTCATCGATACCAAGCCGGACCCGCGGCGGCCGGCGATTCACAAGGTCATCGAGCCCGAAGAGATCTTTGCCAAGACGGGATATTCGCGGCCGCACACGATTCATTGCGGACCGGAAGGAATCTATGTCTCGACGCTGGGTGGCGGGGGCAAGGAGGGAACCGATGGACCGCCGGGCATCTTCATCATGGATTGCGAGACGTTCGATGTGATTGGGCGCTACGAGATCGATCGCGGGCCGCAGGATAAGCATTATGATTTCTGGTGGAACCTGCCGCAGGACTACATGGTGTCGAGCGAATGGGCGCTGCCGCCTCAGTTCGAGAACGGTCTTGTCCCTGAGGATCTGCTTGCCAACAAATACGGCCACAGGCTGCATTTCTGGAATTTGCGCGAGCGCCGCAACGTGCAGACGATCGATCTTGGTGCAAATCATCAAATGCCACTCGAAATCCGCCCGGCGCATGATCCGGCAAAGGATTACGGCTTTGTCGGCGTGGTCGTGGATACGACCAACCTGGAGGGGTCGATCTGGACGTGGTGGCGCGAAAACGGAAAGTTCGTTTGCAAGAAGACGGCGACCATCCCGGCCGAGCCTGCTTCGAAAGACGATCTGCCGCCGGCGTTGCAGCCGTTCGAGGCTGTACCACCGCTGGTGACGGACATCGACCTGTCTCTCGATGACCGGTTTCTTTACGTGTCGTGCTGGGGGACCGGCGAGATGCGCCAGTACGACGTCAAAGATCCCATGAAGCCGGAACTGGTCGGATCGGTCCACGTGGGTGGCATCGTGCGCAGGTCGAAACATCCCGGTGGCCACAGCTTCGGCGGGGGACCGCAGATGGTGGAAATCAGCCGAGATGGAAAGCGGGTCTATTGGACGAATTCGCTCTATTCGAGTTGGGACGACCAGTTCTATCCTGACGGTGTCCCCGGCGCGATGGTCAAGGCCGATGTGGGCGACGACGGCACGTTGCGGCTCGACAAGGATTTCTTCGTCGCGTTCCCCGAGGGCTATCGTGCGCACCAGATCCGTCTGGAAGGCGGCGACTGTTCGACGGATTCGTTCTGCTATCCTTCTGTATGACCGTACCTATGGATCAATGGACAACGGCGGGCCTGTGGCTCGCCGTTATCGCCAGTGGCCTCTATCATGGGATCAATCCGGGCATGGGTTGGCCCCTGGCTGTGTCTGCGGGTCTGATGGGCCGAAGTCGGCGAGATCTGATCGCGTCGCTCTGGCCGATCGGAGCGGGGCACTTCCTGGCAATGATTGTCATTCTGTTGCCGTTCTCCGTGTTGGCGGTGCTCGTCACCTGGCAGCAGAAGATCAGGATCGGCGCTGCAATTCTCGTCATCGTCTTCGGCATCTACCTGTTGATCAACCGACGCCATCCGCGTTTTCTCGCTCGCATCAGTCCGCGCCGTCTGGCGTTCTGGTCATTCTGGGTCGCGATTGCACATGGGGCGAGTCTGATGCTCGTGCCGATCTATCTGGGACTATGTCGTGGCGGAGACGTCGATGCCGGGCATGGTGCGGCTCAAGTGCTGATGAGTGCGGACGTCATGATGGCGCTGGCCGTATCCGTTGCGCACACAATCGCGATGGTTCTTGCCGGCGCCCTCATGGCATTTGTGACGTATGAATGGGTGGGTCTGGGGTTGATTGCGCGAAGCTGGTTCAACCTCGATGTCGTCTGGGCGGCCAGCCTGATTCTTATCGGCTGCATCAGCCTGCTTGCGGTTGTCGTGGCGTCCTGATGTGGGGCGAGATTGGCATGTCGGGGTTAAGCGAAAATCTGACGTTGAGCGATACAACTCGCGCAGCGCCGTGCGGGGATGAGGACCGTGCGTGAACGTGGGGCACCTGCGCTGGCAGGGTGCCATTGACAGGCCTCGGCGATGGTGACGCGGGGCGTGCGGCGTGGTTAACCCGACATCATCGGCTTGATTGGCTTGGCGATTTGCGCGCCCGCCGCCGCAATTATTCTCATTGAAAATCAACTGTGCTGGTTCGTTGCGTGGCTGTGATGAACCGGCGCAACTCCTCCGACGACAAAGCAATGGCGGCCCCCCTCGGGCCGATGCGCCCAAGGTGAACACTCAACCGCCATGGGGAGCGCTTCTTGACCTGCTTGCAATGGAGAGAGCCATGCTTATTGGGAGATCCCCGACATCGGCAGCCCTGGGCTGTCGCACGATCCAGCGACCCGAGCCGCCGCCCCGGCCGAGAAAACGAAAGACGCAACGAGCGACAAGCACCCGGCATCGCATGGCGATCGGGGTGCTTTGCGCATTGATGATGGCGGCAAGCCCCCTGTGGGCCAGTTCGGCCCGCGCTGTCGAGGCGGTCATGGGCCCGGGTGACGCGGTCGTCACGGGCTTTTCCGGCATCAGGCCGATCGATGCGCAGCCGGTACCGGGCGGTGACCTGCTGGACGGCTTTTTCATCAATCCGGACGGCGCTTCTGCACAGGTTCAGGCGCTGAACCTGATGGGTGAAGCGCCGCAAGGACAGCTCGTGTCACCGGCTCTGCGCAAGCAGTTCCTTTCCCGCGACATCGGCCAGGTCTTTGCGATCGCGCTGGGCCAAAGCGGCGAGGATTCGAGCAGGGCACCTGACATCTATCTTGGCGCAACCTCCATGTACGGCTTGCACATCGTTCGGCCCGACTCGAACGGCGACGGCAAGGACGAGCGCATCAAACAGGGCAGAGCCGACGCTCAATGGATGGCCGGCATGTTCGGGGTCGACAAGGGCGGCTCTCCGGGTGCCATTTGGCGCGTCGACGGCGCCACCGGCGAGGTCACGCTGTTTGCGACCCTGCCTGACAATTCGGGTCCCGGTATCGGTGACATCGTTTTCGACAAGAAGAGCCGGCAGTTCTTCGTGTCCGATCTCGACAGCGGACTTGTGCACCGTATCGACGAGAACGGCACGCCAATCGACACCTTCGATCATGGTGTCGACGGCCGCCCCGCCAAGGGGCTTGCGCCACTTCCCGACGACGGCACGACAGCCGACATTACATCGCCTGCCTTCGATGTGACGAAGCCTGAGACGTGGGGCTATGCTGCTGCAGGCCGCCGCGTTCATGGTCTCGCGGTGCATAGCGACCGTCTGTTCTATGCGGTCGACGGACAGGTTTGGTCCGTTGGCATCGGGAATGATGGCGCGTTTGCCGGCGATGCGCGTTGGGAACTCGACGTGGCGCGCACTGCGCCGGATGGCCAGCTCTCCGACATGCTGTTCGACAGTGAAGGACGCCTGTACGTCGCCGAACGCGCCGCGCAGCGTGGAAGCTACGACTTTTCACATTTCGCCGAGCCTGAGAAGGCCGAAGTGAAGAGGTATCGCCTGGAAGAGCCGGACGATCCAGCAACGGAAGGCCGTTGGGTCGCAGATCCAGAAACCTATGCCATCGGCCTGCCTGCCGGGCATCGCCATTCGAACGGCGGCATTAGCCTCGGCTTCCCCTACGACGATGCCGGCCTGCTCAAGATCGGCTCGTGCGGCGCGTTCCTGTGGAGCACGGGCGAACGCCTTCGTGCTGGCGAGTTCGCACAAGGTGATGGCGAAAGCGACCCTGCTGCCAACGCCGACGTGCATGGCCTGCAAGGTAACGCCATTACTGCAGTGCGGCCGCAGAACGTGCCGCCGATGACGTCCTACTTCACCGACTATGACAGCTTCTTCGGCGATGCCGACAAGGCCGGTCATATGGGCGATGTGGAGATCTGGCAGCCCTGCAAGTCGGAGGCCGCCCAGATTCCCACCTGGGATATTCCGCCGCCGCCGCCACCGCCGCCGCCTCCACCACCGCCGCCTCCGCCGGAGACGCCATTCCACACCAACCTCAAGCTGACCAAGTGGGCCGATCCGAAGGAATGCTGGTCGTGGGGATCGGACTGGCGCTGCCGCTACAGCATCGAGGTGGAGAACACCGGGCCAGACAACTACTTCGGCACGATCGAGATCAGCGACAAGCTTCCCGCCAACCCTGCCGGTCTCAACACGATCTTCTATCCCCAGGGACCCTGGATGTGCTGGCAGGTGGGCGGTGATCCCGCCGACAACCGCTGCCGCCGCGACAACGTCTTCCTGACGCCTGGCCAGTCTGTGGTGCTGCACGTCGAGGCTTCGGTGCCAAAGTCCGCCAATCGATGCCGGCTGACCAACATCGCAGCCATCGAGCATGCGCCCGGCGGTTCGCCGTGGAATACCGACCCTTCCGATGATACCGATCATGCCACCGCCTTCATCCCCGATCCGGACTGCAGGCCCGACGGCACCGAAACGAACCTGGAGCTGGTGAAGACGGTAACGGATCAGTGCATCGTCTCTGATGGCGATGTGTTCTGTCCGTTCGACATCACCGTCACCAACACCGGTCCTGGCGTCTTCGACGGACCTATCGTGATCCGCGACGAACTGCCGGCGGGCGTCAGCCTGCAGACCAGTGCCATCGACTGGACGTGCTCCAATGTCGGCGGCTCCACCTACGAGTGCAACCAGCTGCCAATCGGCGTTGGCCCCCTGGCAAGCGGTGAATCGCTGACCTTGCCGGTCTATGCCGTGCTGCCGGCCTTCGCCGCGCGCGATCATCAGTGCCGCATCGAAAACAAGGCCTGGATCACGAGCCCGCTCGGAGCGCCGCTCAACACCAATGCGGCTGACGACGAGGATCAGGTCGCCGCCAACCTGCCTGAGGATCTTTGCCGCGACACGTCGAACGACACCAACCTGAAGATCTCAAAGGCGGTTGCGTTCGATGCCTGCTACATCGATGGAGACAACTACTACTGCATCTTCGATGTGACCGTCGAGAACACAGGGACAGGCATGTTCAATGGGGCGGTCGATATCCTCGAGCGTGCGCCCGAAGGTGCGACCATCAACTACCTCAACAGTACCGATCCCTGGAGCTGCGATGCGCAGGCCGGAAACACCATGGCGTGTCACATCGCCAACCTGCCGATGCCGCTTGTCGGCGACAGCTCGACGCTGAGGTTCGAGATGGTGGTTCCTGCCGCCTCCATCGCTGCGGAGTTGTGCCAGGTGCGCAACGACGTCGATATCACGTCGCCGCTCGGCGCACCTTCGAACACGAACGGCTCGGACGACACGGCCTTCGCGTTGGCGCCGCTCAACGACCGCGAATGCGAGCCGATCGGCGACTACAAGGCAAAGCCGCAGGCATGCCCGCCTGGCTACCGGTTCGACGGCAACAGCTGCAGCCGCAAAGCGCCGGAAAAGCAGTGTCGGCAGGTGTGGAAGGACGTCTGCACCACCAAGCCGGAGCGCGAGTGCCGCAAAGTGACGGACAATGAGTGCCGCATGGTGCCCAGGCAGGACTGCAAGACCATCACGAAGCAGGAGTGCACCACAAAGCCGAAACGCGAGTGCCGCAAGGTGACGGACAATGTCTGCCGCATGGTGCCGAAGCCGGATTGCCGCAACGTGACGACACAGGCCTGTGTCATGCAGCCGAGGCGCGAATGCCAGAGGGTGACCAGCAACGTGTGCCGTATGGTGCCGCAGCAGGATTGCAGAAACGTCACGTCTCAGGTCTGCCGCAATGTGCCGCGTCAGGTCTGTCAGGGCACCGGTGAATTCCGGGTGTGCAAAATGGTCAACCAGCGCATCTGCCAGCCCGTGAACAAG
>JTFN01000276.1_pt1 | contig 17877 bp, 14 predicted proteins | sample 235401 | NCBI WGS metagenome assembly JTFN01 (sample SAMN03067589, study PRJNA260952) | activated sludge metagenome | biome: Sludge; feature: Wastewater; isolation source: CETP activated sludge from augmented bioreactor treating industrial... | place: India:Gujarat | collected 2013-04 | reverse complement strand
GCATCACAATACGGCCCACGCGGCCACCACCCGTATAAAAAATATGGTCCCACTGTAGCGCCAACAAATGTTGGGCGGTATCAGCTCCGCCGGTGACAATTTGTATGGCATCTGCGGCCAAATAATCAAGAAGCAAACGCTCTAATAACGCAGCTGTTTGTGGCGCTAATTCTGACGGCTTTACTAACGCACAATTACCGGCGGCAAGAGCTGCAACTAAGGGGCTTAGTAACAACTGCAAAGGGTAATTCCACGCACCAATAATTAATACCACGCCCAAGGGCTCAGGTTGCAGCTTGCTGCGCCCTGGCCAAGCTAACAGCGGTTGCGACACCTTGGTTGGTTTGATCCATTTGGCTAAGTTCTTACACGTGTGGCGGATATCACTATGGAGAAAACCTAGCTCTGTTAACCAGCCTTCGGCGTGAGATTTACCCAAGTCTTTTTGTAGGGCTTGGAGCAACTCAGCTTCGTGCTCGCTAAGCATGGCGTCTAATTGTTTAAGTTGTTGCAGGCGCCAAGCTAGCGGCCGAGTTAGGCCGCTGTTGTAGGTCGCACGCAAGCGTGTTAGCTTTTCAGCAAATGGATTCGTAGCCGCAGGTTCAGCTGAACTTTGTGAAGTATTCATTTAATACCGCCTAACGTTATCGTTTTGGTCTCTTGATATTCGGCTAGGCCGTAGCGCGAGCCTTCACGCCCAATACCCGACTCTTTGATACCACCAAAGGCATTATAGGCATGGGAAATCGCCCCTGCATTAACCCCTAACATGCCGCATTCAAGTTGCTCACTAACGCGGATGATGCGTGCATAATCACTCGCACAAAAATACCCAGCGAGACCAAATGGTGTGTCATTAGCTAGTCTAATGCCTTCATTTTCATCGGTAAAAGATTGAATGGCAATGACAGGGCCAAAAATTTCTTCTTGGCTAATGGCCATCATCGACGTCACACCGCTAAGTACCGTGGGCGCAAAAAATAGTGGCCCCAAGTTGTCCAATACCTTGCCTCCGGTAAGTAGCTTTGCTCCGGCCGCAGTAGCATCATTGAGTAATTTTTGTACTTTATCTATCGCTGCTTGATTAATGAGAGGACCATAATCGATGTCAGCTTGGTCGCCAGGGCCTACTTTTAATTGGCTTACAGCCTGCTGTAATTTCTCAGTGAACTTGGGCAATACAGCATCCTGCACCAGCACACGGTTAGCACTAATACAGGTTTGTCCGGCGTTTCGAAATTTACAAGCCAGTAATTGAGTTACGGCAAGATCTAAATCAGCATCATCAAACACAATAAAGGGAGCATTTCCGCCAAGCTCTAATGATACCTTTTTGACGCTTTCGGCCGCTTGCTGCATAAGTAGCTTACCGACGTTGGTCGAGCCAGTGAAGGAAAGCTTGCGCACTAACGGATGGCTCGTAAGAACTTGTCCTACTTCTTTTGCTTGGCTGCTTGGTACAATATTCAAAACGCCATCAGGAATTCCTACTTCGCTTGCTAGTTGTGCCAAGGCCAGCGCAGATAGAGGCGTTAATTGTGGCGGCTTAACTACCATAGTACAGCCCGCGGCTAAAGCTGGTGCAACTTTACGGGTAATCATGGCGTTTGGAAAATTCCATGGGGTGATGGCTGCGCACACGCCAACCCCTTGTTTGATTATCCAAGCTCGTTGGCCAGAATTCTGCGTGGGTAACACATCGCCATAACTGCGTTCAGCTTCACCGGCAAACCATGCTACAAAGCTGGCGCCGTATTCTATTTCTCCAGCAGCTTCAGCTATTGGCTTGCCTTGTTCGGCACTCATCAGTTCAGCTAAAGCTTGCTTATTATCTAGCATGGCTTGATACCAACGCAGCAGTAATTCAGCTCGTTGCTTAGGGGTTTTTGCACGCCAGCTAGGGAGAGCTTTATGCGCAGCGTCTATGGCACGTTCAGTGAGCGTCGCATCGCCATCCGCCACGTCAGCAAGCACCTCGCCGGTGGCAGGGTTAAGCACTTGAAAGCGTTGTTCCAGCGGAATCCAATGTCCATCAACAAAAGCATTGGTTTGTAATAGCGAACGCATGCTGTGATGAGAATTATGATTAGCCATATCTCCTCCTAGTTTGTTGGCGACGTCTTAGATAAGAATACTAAGACGAATGACGAGTATCATGGTTATACGCTGATACTGCAATGATAGTTTTGCTTGCCTATTTTAACATTTAGCGTATAATCCACGCCCTCAGGGTCATTACCGCTATTGATGGGAGCGGCTTTACCCCTGATTCGCTGGGGTAAACAGCGCCTAATTCCTGCCAGAGTGTTCATCGTGTTCTGTAGCCGGGCGTATCTTCCCCCCTAAATAAGCTTTACAGAATATGTGAGAAAAATATGTCTGAAGTAATGACTGGCCAATCGTTCGCCGATTTGACCCTGCCTGCTGCTGTGCTTAAGCAGCTAGAAAAAATGAATTTTACCACTCCAACCCCAATTCAAATCCAAGCTATTCCGGCCTTAATGGCTGGCGCTAATGTGCTGGGTGAAGCGCAAACCGGTACGGGTAAAACAGCCGCTTTTGGTTTGCCAGGTTTAAGTTTGGTGGATGCTAAACTTCGCGCTACCCAAATGCTGGTAGTTGCACCAACTCGCGAATTAGCCATGCAAGTAGCTGAAGCAGTAGCTGAGTTCGGCCAACAAATTCGTGGCCTTGAAGTTGCTACTGTTTACGGTGGTTCAGCATTCGGTCCGCAAATTAAAGCCCTTCGTGGTGGTGCCCAAGTCGTTGTGGGTACTCCAGGTCGCTTATTAGACTTGCTGAAAAAAGGCGTCTTAAATTTATCAGCTCTGCGTTTGGCAGTGCTAGATGAAGCCGATGAAATGTTAAACATGGGCTTTATTGAAGATATCGAAACTATTATGGCTGCAGTACCAAACACGTCACAACGTGCCTTGTTCTCTGCAACTATGCCACCTGCGATTCGTAAACTGGCTAAAACCTTCTTAGTTAACGAAGCAGGTGAGCAGCCGCTAAACATTCAAATTGCTGCGCAAGAAAAAGCTAAAGCAACCATTCGCCAACGTGCTTGGCAAGTGCGTGGTTTGAGCAAGATGCAAGCATTAACTCGCCTGTTAGAAACCTTAGAGTATCAACGTGTGCTGATCTTTGTGCGGACTCGTTCAGATACCATGGAAGTAACTGAGCAACTGCAAGCTTCAGGCTTTAAAGCATCACCTTTAAGTGGTGACTTGAACCAAGCTCAACGTGAGCAGACTGTAAGCCAATTACGCAGTGGCCGGATTGAAATCTTAGTAGCAACCGATGTTGTTGCTCGTGGTCTTGATGTACCAGAAATCACCCATGTGGTGAACTACGATCTACCGGGTGACACTGAGTCTTATGTGCACCGGATTGGTCGTACTGGCCGAGCGGGTCGTAGTGGTGAGGCGATTTTGTTCTATCGTGCCAAAGAACGCCACTTGTTACGCCATTACGAGCGTTTAACTAACGGTACAATCGAGTATTTTGAAGTACCAAATGCACAAGAATTAAGCTTACACCGTCAAACTAAGTTGCAAGAGCAAATCATGCACACGGTAGCTCAAGGTAAGCTTGACGAAATGACAGCTATTGTAGAAAAAATGCAAGCTGACACTGAGTTAACGGCACTGCAGATTGCTACCGCGTTACTGGCACAGCATAACCAGCAACGTCCGCTACTTGTTGCTGAAGACCCAGCACCACGGAAATTTGCGGAACGTGCGGAGCGAGCTGATCGTAACCCGCGTGAGCGTCGTGACCGTAACGAGCGTAGCGAGCGTCCAGAACGTGGTCCACGTGACCGTCGTGATGCGAACATTGAGTTTGATACCTACCGTATTCAAGTAGGTCGAGACCATGGTGCTCGTCCACAAGATATCGTTGGTGCTATCGCTAACGAAGGTGAAATTGACAGCCGCTACATTGGTCAAATTCAATTGTTTGAAGGCCACAGCTTGGTTGAATTACCAAAAGGCTTGCCAACTGCAGTAGTTCGCATTCTGCAACGTGCCCGTGTACGTCAGCAGCAAATGGCCATTGAACTAGCACCAGGTGAGATTATTACTCGTAGTAAGCCACCGCGTGGTGATCGTCCGCGTGGCGAACGCCCACCATTCAAAGGCGCTCCGCGCGCTCGCGGTGCTCGTACAGAGCGTGGTGGTGAGCGTGGCTCAGAACAGCGTCGTAGCCGTCGCCCACAATAAACGTTAGTGATTTATATTAATCAGCCGGGTGGTCTACCAAGATCATCCGGCTTTTTTTATAGCCCCAACTTTCAGCTTGCTCAAGAACCTCGTCTATCAGGTTATCAGGTACTTGGGGTTGGCGCGATAGCAACCAAAAATAGTCATGGCTATCACTGGTGATGACAGCGTGTAAATAATTACCATCGGCATCGGTATCTAACCTGCTGATGTAATATCCCCCGGCAAAAGGCCAGAAGAATGTCACTTTATACATCGCTGTAGCAACGGGTTCAGCATGGCCAATGGCTGTTTGCCATTCACCATCTGCAGTATGATAGCCGCGATTGGTTACCTCTAAGCTGCCATCAGCGTTTTGTCGGTATTCAGCGCTCACTTGCTCTAAACCTTCCTCGAAACTATGGGGTAAGCGAATAATTTCATACCAAGTACCCAGATAACCTTGTGGGTCAAAATCTTCAATGACTGGAGCCACCGGGGTTGGAGTATTGCTGCAGCCGGTTAAACCGAAGCCAGTTAAGGCAACGCCTAACAGTAACGTACGAAACCAAATCTTCATCGTGTAACTCCTATAGTGAATTTAATTGCTCAAGGTAGCGTTGTGCTGTTGCTAAGATGTCATTGCGCTCGCTAGGACTGCGCTGTTGCCATTGTTTGATAACGAGACTCATGCGCGGATTGTTCGCAAAAAGCTCTTGTTTTTGTTCAATGAAATGCCAGTACAAGCTGTTCAGCGGACAGGAGTTTTCGCCAGATTTTAACTTAACTTGATAATGACAGTTGCTACAGTAGCTGGACATTTTATTCACGTAATTACCGCTGGCTACATAAGGTTTGCTTGCCACAATGCCACCATCTGCAAATTGGCTCATCCCCCGAGTATTAGGTAGTTCAACCCATTCGATAGCGTCAATATAGACCCCCAAATACCACTGGTCTACGGCATCGGGGTCAAGCTCAGTTAACAACGAAAAATTACCAATCACCATCAACCGTTGAATGTGATGTGCGTAGGCATAGTCTAGGGATTGCGATAGGCTGTGCTGTAAACATCGCATTTTTGTATCGCCGGTCCAAAAGTAGTCGGGTAGTGGGCGGTGATGCTTAAAATAGTTTAACGCTTTGTAGTTCGGCATAAACTGCCAATAAATAGCACGGACAAACTCTCGCCAACCAAGGATTTGCCGCACAAAGCCTTCAATTTGAGCCAGACTAATACGCTCTTGATGCTGTTGCCAATAATCAATGGCGCGCTCAATCACCAATTTAGGTGACAACATTTTGGTATTAAGAGAAAAAGATAAACGGGCGTGATAGACGGCCCAAGAGGATTCCGTCATAGCATCTTGATAGAGCCCAAAGTTAGGTAGTAAATATTCAAGGAAGTAATCAAGTAACTGCAATGATTGCTGTCGGTTTACCGGCCAGAGTAGCTTGTCAGGTTGGGCGCTCCCCATGGTCTTAATCCCCATGCGTTGCAACATATCAGCGAGCTCGCTGGTGTCATTGGCGAACAATAAGGGCGCGGGAATCTTATGTTTAGCTGGTAATTTGTTGCGGTTACTTTTGTCATAATTCCATTGCCCGCCAAAAGGCTGCTGGTGTTCATCTACTAAATAGCCGGTCTGTTTGCGCAAGCGACGATAAAAGGCTTCCATCAGATAACTAGGTTTATCACCAAACCACTGCTGCAGCACGTCTCGAGCACAGATAAAATGCTCGGTATCGCACCATGTAACCGATACGCTGGGCTGAACGGTGGCCCATTGCTGCAATTGTTGGTCTAGACGGTATTCGTCAGGTTGTTGCAGATGAACTGTAGTTATACCTAACTGTGTGATTAATTGGTCTAAGTTGGCGGTAAGATTGCCACTATTAACAGCAGCATCTAGGCTAAGATAAAGGACCTGATGACCCGCTTGGTGCAGGGCCATGGCAAAGCTGCGCATAGCAGCAAAAAAAGCTAAGATTTTTTGCTGGTGGTGGGTCACATAATTAGCTTCTTGAGCCAATTCCATAAAAACGAACAATCGCTGCGACTGCACTTGCTGAAACCAACTATGCTTGGCATTTAACTGGTCACCTAAAATGAGACAAAGGTCAGTTATCTGGCTGTTTTTATAAGGATGCCAGTCGGTGAGTTGCGGCGGTAAATTAAAATTTGAGGTGCTCATAGGTAAAACATAGGTTAAGTTGGCTATCATTGCACTCATTACGATATTTAACGTAGTCAGATCACCCAAAATTTGGCATTATGGTCACCATAGTCATTCTATTGATTGGATAACATTCTTATGCAACCGGTAAACATTATTTGTATTAAATGGGGCACCAAATACGGCTCTGATTATGTCAACACACTTTATTCTATGGTTAGCCGTAATATTAGCCTGCCGTTTCGATTTGTTTGTTTGACCGATGACAACGAAGGTATTCGCGAAGAAGTAGAAGTGAAGCCTATTCCAGCTGTAGGCTTTGAGGATTTTGATCAGCGTAAGCCATGGACTTTTGGACACGGTTGGTTAAAGCTGACTTGTTTTGCGCAGCCTCTTTATGATTTAGAAGGTCCTACGTTGTTCTTGGATCTTGATATTGTGATTGTAGGTAGTCTGGATGAGTTCTTTGAACCGGAAGGTGACTTCTTGGTGATTAAAGAATGGGATAAATCCGATGCAACCGGCAACACCTCAGTATTTCGTTTTAATATCGGCGCTCATGTTGATGCTCTAGAGCATTTAAAGAATGACCCGATTGGTTCGCGCAAAGATGTCCGTAATGAGCAAGAGTTTATTACTCAGTTTGTGGCGCGTCAGGGCAAGCTAAAGTATTGGCCAGCAACCTGGTGCCGTAGTTTCAAACGTCATTGTTTGCGTCCATTCCCGTTAAGCTTTTTTCAAGAGCCGCGTATTCCTGAAGGTGCGAAGGTTATTATTTTCCATGGTCGGCCGCATCCAGATGATGCTATCGCAGGACGTAGTGGTAAGTGGTACCGTAAAGTTCTGCCAACCTCATGGATTAAAGAGTACTGGCGTTAATAGCAATGACGCTGTGGTATCGGGTACTGATTTGTATTGCAGTACCGTTCGTCTTTATTTATTTATGGCTACGTGGGCGCAAAGCGCCTGCGTATCGTCAGCATTGGCGCCAACGTTTAGCGTTACAATCTTTCCCCATGCAAGCTCGCGACGGCATCCTAATTCACTGTGTATCAGTCGGTGAAACCATTGCAGCGCGCGGCTTTATCGAACGTATCTTGCAGCAATATCCACAACTCCCCGTTACCTTAACATCGATGACTCCAACCGCGCGATCGCTGGCGCAGCAACTCTTTGGGGAGCGGGTCTTTCACGCCTATCTACCGCTTGATACGGCTGGTGCGATGCGGCGTTTTTTTAATAAGCTAGTACCACGTCTCGTGATTATTTTAGAAACTGAGTTGTGGCCTAATTTACTCCGAACCGCTGACCATCAGCAAATACCTGTCTTAGTAGTCAATGCTCGCTTATCTGAGCGTTCGGCAAAATCCTATCAAAAGTACGCTTGGCTGATTGGTCCTATTTGGCAGCATATTAGTTGGATAGCAGCGCAAACAGAGCCTTCGCAGCAACGTTTTATCCATCTGGGAATGCCCGCCGATAAGGTGGCTGTTCGTGGAAATTTAAAATTTGATTTCCAAATAAGTGAGGCGCTGCAGCAGCAAGCGCAGCAATGGCGAACACAGTTGGAGCGACCTGTAGTAGTAGCTGCGAGTACCCATGAGGGTGAAGATGAGCAAATTTTAGACGCTTTTGCCCAATTATTGACGCAACAACCCGATTGCTTGCTGATATTGGTGCCACGGCATCCGGAACGGTTTCAAACAGTAACTCAGTTAGCGCAGCGTCAATTCAAGGTGGTTACCCGTAGTAGTCAGCAACAAGTCACCGGCCAACATCAAGTGTTAGTGGGTGATACTATGGGCGAGCTCCTGTTATGGTATCAAGTTGCTGATGTGGCTTTCGTTGGTGGAAGTTTGATAGAACGTGGTGGTCATAATCCGCTGGAGCCCGTGGCCACCTCGACTGCAGTGGTGTCTGGTCCGCATGTATTTAACTTTGCTGAAATTTTTAGCCGGCTAGAAGCCGTAGGCGCAGTCAAGCTGGTGACACATGCCGAGGCTTTAGCGCAAGCTTGGCAACAACTTATAGCTCAACCCCAATTACGTGAGCAGATGGTAGCAGCAGCGAGTGCTGAATTTGCTCGTGATCAAGGCGCGACAGCAGTAATGTTGACTGATGTTGAGGCTCATCTACCGCCCTCCACAAGCTTAGTAAGGACCCTAACAATGATGCAACGTCTATCTCCCAAACCTGGCCTTGAGTATTGGTACGATGCGCAGGCGCTACCTGATTTTAACGCCGAATTTTTTAGCGCAGATTACTGGGCACAGCAAAATAAGGTGAAGGGTTCAGCCACTGGTCGAGCTACTGCTTGGTTTATTGAGCACGGTGAGCAGGGTATGCTGCTGCGACACTATTATCGTGGTGGCTTGGTCGGCAAGCTAAATAAAGATCGTTTTAAACGGGAGCCAATCGAAACCAGTCGTGCGATGGCAGAATTCTCGCTGTTACTAAAATTACGCGAACTTGGTTTACCGGTGCCACAACCGCTCGCAGCAAAATTTGAACGGGCGCCTGGATGGGGCTACCGTGCTGATATTCTAGTGGCAATAATTCCTGGCGCCAAAGATGTTTTTCAACGCTTACAGCAAGCTTCATTGACAGCGCCAGAATGGTATCGGTTGGGGGCAGCAATCAAGCAGTTGCACCAACAGCAGGTTTATCATTCGGATCTAAATTGTCATAACCTGATGCTCGATAATGCCGGTAAAGCTTGGATTGTCGACTTTGACAAGTGTGAATTTCGTCAACCGGGTGAATGGCAGCAAGCTAATTTGGAACGCTTGTTACGCTCCTTCAACAAGGAGGTAAAAAAAGCGGAAGAGGCAGGTTCAGTTTTTCATTGGCAACAAGCTCGTGACTGGCCATTATTACTAGCTGGATACCAGCAAGATCAGGAAGATCCAGCGGTGACTGAAACGAGCGCTTAGGCTAAGCAGCCAGCATAAAAAAACCGGCCACAATAGGCCGGTTTTTTGTTCACATAGTTTAAGCTGGTGCTCATTTATTCGCGAATTTGACCGGTGCCGGTCACGACAAATTTCTCGGTCGTAAGCGATTGCAGGCCCATAGGACCATAAGCGTGCAATTTACTGGTTGAAATACCAATTTCTGCGCCTAAACCAAGCTGACCACCATCACTGAAACGAGATGAAGTATTATGCATGGTTACGGCCGAATCGACTGTGCGGATAAACTGTTCAGCAGTGTCTTGGTTCTCAGTCACAATCACTTCAGTGTGACCACTGCCAAATTGCTGAATGTGCTCAATAGCGGCAGCAAAATCAGGCACCGTTCGCACGGCTAGCTCTAGTGCCAAATATTCTTGTCCAAAGGCATCATCAGCAATGATATTGGCGTCAGTAAAATAATTTGCAGAGGCTTGATCGCTGTGAATCACTACTTGTTTTTCAGCTAAAGCTGCGGCTGCCATAGGTAAGAACTTAGCGGCTACCGCTTGGTGAACGAGTAAGCCTTCTAAAGCATTACACACGCCGGTGCGTTGCGTTTTACCATTAAGTAATAGTGCTAGGGCCTTGTCTAAATCTGCCTCTTTATCGACGTAGAGATGACAAACTCCTTTGTAATGCTGAATGACTGGAATCTTGCTGTTGTCACTCACAAAATGAATCAGCCCTTCGCCACCACGGGGAATGACTAAATCAATGTTTTGATCCTGCTGTAACAGTTCTAACAGCAAATCACGATCTGGGGTTGGCACTACGGTAATAACATCTTCTGGTAAGTTGCTCTCACGCAAGGCCTGATGTAAGGCAGCAGCGATGGCTTTGCTGGTTTCGATAGCTTCGCGGCCACAACGCAAGATCACGGCATTGCCTGACTTGAAGCACAAAGCGCCGGCATCTGCTGTCACATTAGGGCGTGCTTCATAAATCATGCAGATTACCCCAAGCGGAATACGCATTTTCTCTACCACCATACCATTGGGGCGGGTGGTAAAGGGCAGGCGTTCACCTACCGGATCTGGCAATGCAATAATTTCTTCGATAGCAGATGCAATGCCTTCAAGACGTTCGGGATCAAGCTTTAATCGGTCTAACATAGCGTCTGATAGACCTTTATCGCGGCCCGCACTCATGTCTCGCTCATTTACTTCTAAAATAGTTGTTTGATTGGCACGAATAGCATCTGCCATGCGTTGTAATACGGTGTTTTTATCGGCTTCGCTCAAAGTAGCGATAGCTCGTGCAGCAACTGCCGCACGTTGTGAAATTTGTTCTGCTAGTGGGGTACTCATGCGTCCTCCAAAATCATTAAATCGTTCGCTTCGATAACTTCAGTGATTGGGCTGTAACCATAGGTTTCAGCGATATCGCTAATCTCTTGCCCTTTTAAATGCAGTAGTTCGTGCGAGCTGTACTGACAAATGCCTTTAGCAACAGCTTCAGCGTTACCGCCATTACGGATAACTACCGCGTCACCGCGATTAAAATCACCTTGAATATCGATAATGCCCATCGTGGTTAGGGCTGCACCATTGGTTAAAGCGTTGGCCGTTGCTTCATCAACTACTAATTCTCCTTGAGCAATCAGAGTATGGCGTAACCAATGCTTTTTATTGCTCATAGGGTCTTGCTGGCGCTTGAATAGCGTGCCGGGATTGTCACCCCGAAGCATGTGCTCAAAGGTAGCGCCTTTACGGCCATTCACAATATAGGTATCAATGCCATGTGAGGTTGCTTTTTCCGCCGCCTCAATTTTAGTGCGCATGCCGCCGGTGGCAATTTTATTTGTTGTGCCTCCTGCGAGAGCGAAGATCTCTTCAGTGATCTCGTTCACGACATCGATTTTTTTAGCGTCTGGCTTTACCCGCGGATCGGCATCAAATAAGCCGTCAATGTCTGAACAGATAAAGAGGGCATCAGCATCAACGAGAGTTGCAACCATGGCGGCTAGATTATCGTTATCACCCACTTTCATTTCGTCGGTGGCAAGCGCATCGTTCTCATTGACCACAGGTAATACATCGTGTTCTAACAATGTTTTTAAAGTATTTCGTACACTAACATATCTGGCACGGTCGCGTAGGTCACCATGAGTCATTAAGACTTGTGCACAAGGAAAGTCAAAAAAGCGAGACCAGTTTGCCATCATGTCACTTTGACCAACGGCCGCCATCGCCTTTTTAATAGTTACGGGAATGCTGTCGCCATCGTAACTAATGTGTTTACGACCAGCTGCTGCACTACCTGAAGAAACTAAAACAATTTCTTGGCCGCGTTCACGGCACTCAATAATAAAGCGCGCAATAGCTAACAAATATTTACTGCTCGTTCCTGTATCGTCTGGGGCTATCAACGCACTGCCTACTTTTAGTACAGCGCGTTGCCAGGAAGGCATCTTCATAGTTACTCCCTCTTTGAAAAATTCGTATGTAGTCTAACAGATTTGATGAGGTTTCTCTAGGTTTAGCTAATAAATGAGCGATATGCCCGGAATTAAGAAGGCTGCGTAAGCTAAAAGAACCTAAGGTGGGCATTAGAGATTGTAAAAAGCGGGAAAAGAAAAGCCCCTAGTGGAGGGGCTTGTCGTAGGAGTTATTTGCTAGGAGGAGTGTAGCCTTCAATATCAACTTCTTTGCCTTCAAATAAGAAAGCTTGCATTTGTGTCTCGAGAAACTCTCTAGCCTTTGGATCCATCAGATTAAGACGTTTTTCGTTAATAAGCATGGTTTGCTTTTTTTGCCATTCAGCCCACGCTTGCTTTGATATGTTGTTGAAAATCTTTTCACCAAGCTCACCCGGATATAGCTGAAAATCGAGGCCTTCAGCTTCTTGCTTTAAATATTCACAGTAAACAGTACGGCTCATACACATTACCTCGCTTGATATTAAGTGGTCTAAATTTTACGTGCCCTGCTACCAATACGCAAACCCTATCCAGGGTTCTGTTGATGTTTGTCTAGATAGCGTTTGATCGGCGTAGGTAGCGCAATATTGTCCAGCTGCTGCCAGCTGATCAGTTCAAGTCCAGTGGATAGGGTTTCAGCCAGTTGATTCGGGTGAGCTAACTGCCAAACCTGGGCTGCTAATTTGTAGTGAGAAAAAGTATGCTTAAAGTGACCGTGCAGGGCAGCCTTTAGAGGCGGCTCAGTTACTTCTGGGAAACTCCATAAGCGAGGCCAGATAACGTCACCACCACGCTGAGTTAGGAAGATACCCTTGGCATTACTTATCCAAATAAAATGTCCGGACCTGGTCGGCGTGGTTTTACGTGGCGGTTTAGTTGGTAAATCGTCTACGCGTTGCTGTTGATATGCATAACAGCTCGCTCGCAAAGGGCAGTTGATACAGTTTGGCTTACGCGGTGTACAAATTGTCGCTCCAAGATCTAACAGTCCTTGTGCATAACTCCGGTTGTCCTGCTCGGGATAATAGTTTTCTGCCAATTGCCAGATGAGTTTATCAGCTGCAGTTGATGTGGGTACTTGTTCGATTCCAAAATAGCGACAGAATACCCGCTTAACGTTGCCATCCACCAGCGCCGCAGGTTGATTAAACGCAAAGGCAGTAATGGCGCCGGCAGTGTAGGGGCCGATCCCAGGTACTTCTTGAAGCAGCTGCGGCTGAGCCGGTATTTGTCCTTGGTAAGTTTCCTGTAAATACTGTGCCGCCTTATGTAAGTTACGAGCTCGGCGATAAAAACCTAAGCCTTGCCATTGCGTCAAGACTTCATCCTCACTGGCGCTAGCTAATGTAGCGAGCGTTGGGAAATGATGAAGCCATCGACTAAAATAAGGGATCACGGTTGCGACTTGGGTTTGTTGTAGCATGAACTCGCTGACCAGCACATGGTAGGGGTCTTGTTCAAGCTGCCAAGGGAGTTCATTGCGGCCGTGTTCAGATTGCCAGCGAATCACTGTTTGATTGAACTCTGACGGGGGTAATGCCGTAGTGGAAAGGCTTTTACTAGCTTTATTCATTGATCGTGTCTATATATTCACTAAAAATATCTGCAAATATACCGTAAAGGACTGGCAGTGTAGGAAGTTTTTTCTAATTTAGTGTATACTTAGCGTCATTGGTTAGTTTGACCCTATGAGAAATATACAAGGAGCATCTCATGAAACGGTTAACATTACTATCAGTAGCTGTTGCATCAGCACTATTGTCAGCACCTGTGTTTGCTCAAGCGAGTAATGAGACAGGACGTTTTTATGTTGGTCCACGCATTGGTATGTTTGGGACTGACTCAGACCGCGTTGCGCTAGAACGCAACCAACTACACACCTTCGGTGGTGGTTTTGACTCTGTCTTCGGCGGTTTAGAAGCAGGTTTCCAGTTCACTCCTGAGTGGGGTTATCGAGTTTACTACGATTATTTGCGTGGTGACTTAGAAACAACAGATTCATTCGATTCTAGTGGTAACGTGCTAGGTATTGATGTCGTTTATAACTTTACCGAGAAATTCTACGGTGCCGCTGGTATCAACGCGACCGAGCTTGGCAACGTTAGCAACCAATTCTTACGGTTATCGGCCGGTTATCGTGAATACCTTACGGACGACCTAGCTTTAACCGTTGAAGGTGCCTTGCAGCAAAGCGACGGCGATTTAACCGAATTTATGTTCTTAACTAGCTTGCGTTGGTACTTCGGCGGTAACTCAGGTTACAGCAGCACGTCTTCAACTGCTGCTAGCGAACCAGCTCAAGCAGCACCGGTAGCGCCAGTGGTTGTTGCTGATTCTGACAACGATGGTGTGAATGATAACTTAGATAAGTGTCCTAACACCCAAGCCGGTTATGTGGTAGATGCTGATGGTTGTGTGAAGTATGAGAACGAGGTGGTTAAGCGTGACTTGATCGTGAACTTCGCCATCAACTCAGCAACAATTGCAGCAGATCAGAAAGCTGATATTAAAGCAGCAGCTGATTTCTTGAAACAGTATCCACAGTTGGATATCACCATTGAAGGCTATACTGATAGTTCTGGTCCTGCTACATTCAACCAGCAGTTATCAGAGCGTCGCGCCAAAGCTGTTGGTGATGCTTTGATCAACGAATACGGTATTGCTGCTGAGCGTGTAACTACTGTTGGTTACGGTGAAAGCAAGCCTCGCTATCCAAACGATACTCGCGAGAATCGCATCAAAAACCGTCGTATCGAAGCGCACATGAAAGTGACTAAGAAAGTTCCTGTAACTGAATAAGTTAGAGTGATCTTAAAAAAGGCGTCTCAAACCTTGCGTTTGAGGCGCCTTTTTGCATAATTGAGCGCTGCAAAAAAGCAGCTTAATGAGTACCTTTGGTTTTTACGTGTTCGTAGTAACAGATATTTGATAAAGAGGCAGCATGAGCGATAGTAATTTGGAACAAGCCCAAGCAGATGGTAAATACATTCGCACTGTGCGTAGCTTTGTTAAGCGCGAAGGGCGCTTAACCAAAGGGCAAGCTGCTGCGTTAGAGCGAAGCTGGCCAATCATGGGGTTAACTCATCAGCAGGGCCTCTTAGATTTAACCCAAGTGTTTGGCCGCGAAGCACCTACAGTCTTAGAAATCGGCTTTGGTATGGGTAAATCATTAGTGGCTATGGCTGCAGCTGCACCAGAAAAGAACTTTATCGGAATCGAAGTGCATCGTCCTGGCGTGGGCGCTTGCTTGATGGAAGCCGAAACTGCAGGCCTCACTAATTTACGTGTTTACGAACACGATGCGGTTGAAGTTCTACGAGATTGTATTGCCGATGGTGCGTTAGACACGGTTCAAGTTTTTTTTCCCGACCCTTGGCATAAAAAGCGTCATCATAAACGGCGTCTTATTCAGCCTGCTTTTGTTGAGGCGTTACGACCTAAATTAGCGCTGGGTGGTGTTTTGCACTTAGCCACGGATTGGGAAAACTACGCCGAGCATATGCTAGAAGTCATGTCTGGCGCTGCTAATTGGCGTAACCTAGCGGAAGACCAAGGATACATTCCGCGTCCTAGCGAACGCCCCCTTACCAAGTTTGAGCAACGAGGCGAGCGACTAGGTCATGGCGTTTGGGATTTGAAGTTTAGCCGGATAGGTTAAACTAACTGATCTAGTAAGGAATTTAAGTAACGCCGACCAAGCGCAGTCGCCTCCCAGCTATCACCTAGGTCAGTTAACAGTGCTTGCTCTGCCGGTTTAGCTAATGCCGGCGCAAGCACGGCTTCAGCTGCAGTCAAAGCTAATCCTGTGCGCTCGCAGAATAATTGTTTAGGGACTGCTTCGAATAAACGCAGATAATTCATGAAAAATTCAAACGGACGATCTTCGTCCGATACCTGCCATTCTTTATAGCGTAGCGGCTTAGTTAAATCCAAATAGCCCTGCGGGTGTTTGATTTTTTCGCATCGAAGCAGCTGATTTTGCTCTGGTAGTGAAATCTTACTATGCGCACCGCAGCCAATACCCAAGTAATCACCAAAGGTCCAGTAGTTACGATTATGTCGGCTTTGATGCCCCGGCTTCGCATAGGCACTCACTTCGTACTGCAGATAGCCAGCTGCTAATAAACGTTGATGCCCTAACTCCTGAATTTCCCAGAGAGTATCGTCATCAGGTAACTGGGGCGGCCTGCTGGCAAAGACTGTATTTGGTTCTATGGTTAATTGGTACCATGAGATGTGCGGTGGTTGCAGTGCAATAACTTGGTCTAAGTCGGCCATGGCTGCGGCGGTTGATTGGCCGGGTAGTCCATGCATTAAATCTAGATTAAAACTGCGTAGCGGCAAACTAGCAGCATGCTTAGCAGCTACTATAGCTTGCTGTGGATTATGAACCCTTCCTAGGGCGGTTAATTGTTCAGCTTGTAAACTTTGAACACCGATAGATAGGCGGTTTACTCCAGCATCCGCAAAACCGGCGAATCGCTCTGTCTCAAAGGTGCCAGGGTTGGCCTCTAGAGTAACTTCACAATCAGGTGCTAGCGGGATGAGCTTAGCAATGCCATCCAGTAATTGCTTAATAGCTGCAGCCGAGAGCAAGCTTGGTGTTCCGCCACCAATAAAAATGCTTTGCAGTGACCGCTGTTGAACCCAGTCTAAGTCTGCTCGCAAATCATCTAATAAACGTGCGATGTAGGCCTGTTCAGGGATCTCTTGCTTTAAACCATGGGAGTTAAAGTCGCAGTAAGGGCATTTTTGTATACACCAAGGCACATGCACATACAAACTCAGTGGTGGCAGTTGCATTAGGCTCATTGGCTGGCCAAACTTAATTGCTGTAGCAACTGACGTAACGCTTGGCCGCGATGACTACGGGCCTGCTTTTCGGTTTTACTTAATTGTGCTGCTGAGCACTGTAATTCATCAATCCCAAAGATTGGGTCATAGCCGAAGCCTTCGCTGCCTGTTGCAGCCGATAAAATATGACCATGCCAAATGCCATGGCAAATGATAGGAGTAGGGTCCTCAGCATGCGTTAGATAGACTAAGACACAGTGAAAGCTCGCCGTGCGCTGGGCCGCAGGAACCTCAGCTAATTGCTGTAATAATTTCTCGATATTCTGTTGGTCGGATGCTTTGCCACCATGGAGGTCAGCTGCGTATCTAGCAGAATAAATACCAGGTGCTCCGTGTAGGGCATCAACAGCTAGGCCAGAGTCATCAGCGAGAGCAGGTAGTCCCGTATGCAAAGCTGCATGACGTGCTTTTATGATGGCGTTTTCGACAAAGGTTAGCCCAGTTTCTTCGGCATCACTAAGTTGCCATTCTGATTGCGGACGAACCTGCCATGCTAACGGCGCTAATAACTCTTGCAGTTCTTTAACTTTGCCAGGGTTACCCGTAGCTAAAACAATTTCTCGCATCATACTTTACCCATATGTTAAATTGCTTGGTATTATAGAGCCATACGAGTCAGCCATAAAGAGGAATGCTAATTGATTGAAATCACCGGATTGATGTTATTAATGGGGTCACTATTGCTGGTCAGTATTTTAGCCGCAGTGGTATCTAATCGTTTGGGCGCTCCATTATTATTAACCTTTCTCGTGGTTGGCATGCTTGCTGGCGAAGAGGGCGTGTTAGGTATCGAGTTTGATAATCCTGCACTAGCATTCTTTATTGGCTCATTGGCATTGGTTATTATTCTTTTTGATGGTGGTATGCGTACCCACAAGGAACGCTTTCGAGTAGCCTTATGGCCGGCTATCAGCTTAGCCACTGTTGGCGTTGCCCTAACTTGTGCTATTACTGCGGCTGGGGTGGTGTGGTTATTTGATTTGCCATGGCCAACAGCCTTATTAATAGGCGCTATTCTAAGTTCAACAGATGCCGCTGCCGTGTTTGGTATCTTCCAATCGCAAAACCTACGAATTAAGCAACGGGTAGCTTCCACGCTAGAGATAGAGTCGGGTACCAACGACCCGATGGCGATTATTTTAACCATGACCCTCACCACTATGATTGCAACTGCAGCCGAGTTCTCTTGGCTAGCGATGAGCTTTGATGTGGTCAAACAATTAGTAATTGGTTTTGCGGCCGGTTGGTTAGGTGGACGCACCTTTATT
>JTFN01000324.1_pt1 | contig 18262 bp, 9 predicted proteins | sample 235401 | NCBI WGS metagenome assembly JTFN01 (sample SAMN03067589, study PRJNA260952) | activated sludge metagenome | biome: Sludge; feature: Wastewater; isolation source: CETP activated sludge from augmented bioreactor treating industrial... | place: India:Gujarat | collected 2013-04 | reverse complement strand
GATAGCTTAATTATTGTAGAAAATAGTACAAAAGCAGATGTTAAAATGCGTATCTTTAACTTAGACGGAACAGAAAGTCCTGTTGCAGGAAATGCAATTCGCTGTGTTGCAAAATATGTCTTTGATAAAAATTTAAATGACATCGCTTCTCTCTACGGTTCTAGCTATCACACTGCAGATATAACTATCGAAACAAAAGAAGGTGTTCAGCAATTAACTGTATATAAATCAGCCGGAACGGTTACAAGTGTCAGTGTAAACATGGGCAATCCAATATTTGAAGCAAAGAAAATTCCAACGAAACTTGCAGTACATCCAGTACCTGCAGCTGTAACTGATAATCCACAAAATCAAGCACTTCCAAAACATGCAGTTGTTAGTTCACCTATAATTGTATTAGATAAAGAATATCTAGCAACTTCTGTTTCTATTGGAAACCCTCATTGTGTTGTATTTTGTAGCTTTGTTGATAAGGTAAATTTACCTGCAATTGGTCCTAAATTCGAAAATCATGCACTATTTCCAGAACGAGTAAACACAGAATTTGTCCGTGTTATAGATAGAACCGCATTAAAAATGCGTGTTTGGGAAAGAAGTAATGGTGAAACACCTGCCTGTGGAACAGGAGCTTGTGCCGCTGTTGTAGCAGCAGTTCTTAATGGATATTGTTCTATGAACGAAGATATCACTGTTAATGTTGCTGGAGGTAAATTAATTGTTCGTTACACAGATAACGGAATAATTTTAACGGGACCTGTAACAAAAGTTTTTGAAGGAACAATAGAAGTTTAAAAAAAGGCATATATGATAAAACCTTTATCATATATGCCTCTAATAATATAGCTAAGATTATTTATATGCTTAAGTAAACTGCAAAAAAATGACAAATACTACCAGAAAGAACAAATAAATGCCAAATTGAATGTGTCCACTTATTATTTTTCTTAACATAAAAGAAGACTCCAGCTGTATAGCCAATACCACCTGCAACTAGAAAAAGAAGACTTACAAGAGGTAAATTTGCTATAAGACGTTTAATTGGAATTATAATCATCCATCCCATGAGAATATACGTTAGTGCAGAAGCAGATCGTAATCGGCTACCAAAAACTGCATACAATGTAATTCCACAGATAGCCAATGCCCATATTATACCAAATATTGTCCAGCCTAGAGGGCCATATAATGTTGTTAAACAAAAAGGTGTATAAGTACCAGCAATTAGAAAATATATAGAAGCATGATCAAAAATAGCAAATACTTTTTTAGCTTTTTGGGGGGTGAGTGCATGATACAGAGTAGACATCGTATACAAGATAATTAGTGACGCTCCAAAAATAGACCACGCCGTAACATATTGTGCGCGCATCTCAATAGGAGAATACATAACTGCTCTTACAATAAGCAAAACTGTTGCTGCTATTGCTAGACCTATCCCAATTCCATGAGTTATAGAATTAAAAACTTCTTCACCAGTAGTATATCTTTTTGATCTAAGCATATATTCTTCACGTTTTGCTTCTCTATAACGTTTGCGATTTTCTTTTTTGCATGCACGATCAATTGCTTTTGTATTATCAGCAAGTTTTTCCAATTTCAACTCGTATTTAACTTTGTGAACTGATTTCTTGTACTGCTCTTTTAGCTCTTTAATTTTAATTTTTGCCTTTTCGCGAGGAGTAAGCTCTGTTTCAGTACTTTGTTGTGTCACATTCCCTTCGTTTGTATTTTCAGACATTAAGACCCCCTAATATGGTTTTCTATGTTATCAGACACACATAAGTGTGCAAAGTTGCATAAATTACAAAAATACTAGTTACTTATTCCTGTATACTTTTGACGATGCACTTCGTACATAAGAATCCCAGCAGCAACAGAAACATTTAAACTATCTAGTTTTCCTACTGTAGGAATAGATACAATGGTATCACATTTTTCTTTTAATAATCTATGTATCCCAGTCCCTTCACTTCCCATAACTAGTGCTGTATTTTGAGCAAACTGGATTTTGGTTGTAGGTTCTCCTCCTGCATCCGCTCCGTATATCCAAAAATTCTTAGATTTTAATTTTTGAACTGCTCTCGTAAGATTTGGTACTATAGCTATAGGAATCCAAGCATTTGCTCCAGCACTTGACCGAGCAATTATTTCACCGTCTTTTGGACTATTACTTTCCGGAACTACAAATAAATCAACACCTAATTGATCACAACTCCTTATTATGGCTCCAACATTATGAGGATCAGTAACAGAATCAAGTAAAACTACTGTTATAGAGCTTGTAGTAGAAACTCCATTTTCGTTATCACAAAGCTTATCCAAATAAGTATCAAAATCAACCACATTGTTTTGCTTTTCTTGAACCCCAGTAATTTTAAGAACAATTCCTCTATGATCCTGCGCTGTTGTATCTAAATTTATTACAAGTTCATCAAGTTGTTTGTTCTCAACTTTTTCACATGTAATGTTTGCATCTTTTGCCATAGCAAGTATTTTTTTTACTCGAGGCCCAATCTTACTATAATAAATAGTAAAGACAGCCAAATCTGTCTTTACTGCAATAGCTTTTCGCAATCGCTCTTCAATGGCATGGAAACCTGTAATTACAGTTGTATGCAAACTTTTAACACGAAGAGACTGACTTTCATTCATGCTATCAACAGTTTTTTTAGACATTTATCTACCACAACATTTTTTGTATTTTTTACCACTACCACAAGGGCAAGGATCATTACGACCGACTTTTTCACCTTCACGGACAACAGTAGTAAGAATAAGCTCTCCTGTTTCATATAACCATTCGCCAGTTTTTTTTGTGAAGTAAGATCGCTCTTTGTGTACTTCTTTCATACCTTTTTTTGTAGTATAAACGGCTGTAAATTCTACGATACCCTCATCATCATCTACACCACCTTTTTCTGTACGTAAGATTGTTAAACCATGCCATGTAGATTCTTCTGCCCATTTGCGAGTCTCTTCGACATCTATGTCGTTATTCCCCTCTTTAGGTTTTGTACAAGAATTTATAATAAAATCTACAGCATCTTTTTCGTATGATGAGTAGCGAGCACGCATTAAAGCTTCTGCAGTCGGGGCTTTAATTTTTCCAGTTATTATTGGTTCACAACACTCTGCATATTTTTTCCCAGAACCACAAGGGCATAAATCAGTTTTAATAGCCATAATTTCTCCAAACAGTAATTAAATTGTACGTTACACATGCTTTAGTTTGCAAGATATTCAATTTAATTTTTTTTAGTATAGCGCAAAATAAATATATTGGCTATTAGATTTTATCAGATGCTCCAGCTTCTACATATTTCTTTAGTTGTACTTGAGCTATTCTTGGATTAGTAATAACAGAAGGACCACCAATACAACCACCTTCACAGGCCATTACTTCTACAAGATTTGGAGAGTCTTCTTTATATGGAACTATTCCAGCTTTCATTTTGCCATACATAGCAAGTTGCAACATTCCTTTTTTGTCGAGCCCATTAATAACTGCAGGACGAAGGATGGACTGATCATTCAATCTGACTTTTACAGCATTGGCAACACCACCTGTGACAGCAAAATTTCGACCAGAAGCAGTTGGAATTATGTTCTCTGGTTCTGGTGTTGTTTCAGCTATTTCGATATTTTTTGCCATAAATAAAGCACCCATCTCTTCGACAGAAAGTACATAATCTACTTTATCATCGTCCATGCCTTCTCGTCGTTTTGCAAGACAAGGGCCTATAAAGACAGTAATACAATCAGGATCAGCTTTTTTTGCAAGTTCTGCAGTATAATGCATGGGTGTTTCTGTATCTGAAACACAATCGAGCAAATCAGGTACATGTTTTTGCACTGCTCTAACATAGGCGGGACAACATGAAGTTGTCATTAGTTTATCACCTTTTTCCATACGTTCTTCAAACTCAACTGCTTCTTTATCAGCCGTTATATCTGCTCCAATTGCAACTTCCCAAACCCTATTAAAACCACATTCACTCAAGGCAGCTTCTAATTGCCCTGGGCGAGCTTTAAATTGAGCCGCAATAGAAGGAGCATATAAGGCATGCACCTTTTTCTTACCTTCCATAATGTGTTTAAGAACATCAACCAACTGGCTTTTATCCATCATTGCTCCAAAAGGGCAATTACTCATACATTTACCACAAAAAATACATTTGTGATAATCAATTGTTTCTTTTCCGTTTTCGTCCTTTGTAATTGCCCCTACAGGACATGCTTCTTCACAGGGAACAGGGATTCGAATAATTGCAGTATATGGACAATTTTTCATACATAAACCACAGTTTATACATAAATCTTTGTTTATATGTGCTCGCCCATTTGTAATATCTATAGCATTTTTAGGACAGTTCATCTTGCACGGACGAGCAAGACAAGCTTGGCACGCGTCAGTAACAAGATACTGTGTTTTTACACAGGCATTACAAGCATCATCCAAAACAGTAAGAATAGGCCAAGTTGGTTTTTCCCTTTGTAGCGCTTCAGCAGCAAAAGATCCCAAAGACCTATTTATATCTGCTTCTTCAAGAGAAAATCCAAGCCGAGCTATTATGCGCATTCGAATAACCTCTCGGTCATGATAGATGCAACACCGTATTGGTTCTTTTCCATCAGGGAAAAGCAAACGTGGTAAAGCATCAAGCTCTTCAACTAATTTACCTTCGAGCTGAAGATTGGTCATATGGACTAAAATATCCCGTTTTAGATGTGCTGCATTATTATTAATATTAAGCATGTATTTCTCCGTTTATTTTGCCAGTTTTTCATATATTTTTTCGATAACTGTTTCTATTGTGGCATCAGAAACCAGTTCTTTATCTACTAGAACAAAAGGGGATTTACCGTTCGACGCGTTTTTGCATTTGCCTAAACACATTACCCCTTCAATTTCTACCTTATCTTTTAAATCTGTAGGCAGCTTTTCCTCTAGGAGTAAGAGCTCAGAAGCCCCCATAACGTAGCAAGCTGTCCCTGTACAGATCGAAACTTTAATCTTTTTCATGCGTTTTCTCCTTGGTATCTTTTATTTTTTTAGTAATACGTTATGTATACTTCTTTTAGATATTTTTTTTCGAGTAATCCTGCTATTTTTTTAACTATATTTCGACGAATTTCTAATTCTACAGGCATATTTGGATCCTGATGTGCTTCGTTTATTTTTGTTCCTACCATAAAATTTATCCTATCGCAATCTAACAAAATATCAAACATTTTGGTAGCAGCATTTATATGTTTTGGGACAGCACATTCTCCATTTTCGAGAAGATTAGAAACAGCCCCGAGTGTAATAATTCCTTCTGTTATCATGTCAGAGCCTTCCATATAAGACACTGGCGGAATTTTCGGATCAAGATTCTTTAAATCAACAGTAATGGGTCTATTTAATTCACGAGAAATTATGTTCGCTGTCGTTCCTCCACAAACTATCTTACGCCCACCAAACATAGAAAACGAACGCGCAAAATCAGTATCATTTTCTCTATGTAAGGGAGGCCCTGTCAAAACAAGCAAGTCACGAGGTTTTCTAAAATATATTACACAACAAGTTATATCATCTTTTGCTTTGTAACCATCATGATATTCAGCTTTTTGAACTATTTTTCGTGCTAAATCTCGTGCACTAATCTGTGGGTTTTCATAAATAGTATTTTCTATAAAAGTTTGAACATTTGCACTTCCCCAACCAAAAGGTAATTTTGGGGTTCCCATGCCTGCTTGAGTTACCCCATCAGAAAAGAATATTAATCGATCCCCCGGCTTTGCCATATACTTTGAATATTGTAAAATAGCCTCTCGCTTTGGACCAGTCGCCTTATTTTTGCGCTGAATTGTAGAAAAATCTTTTATGGGCTCAACAACAGTCTGTTGTCTAATAATTACATACGGAGGATTATCATACTCCATGATACGTACAGCCGCGCTCGGTTCAATATCTACAAGTGTAAAAGTAGCATAGCTAATTCCACGTTTTTTGCAAACAGGCAATGTATTCATAATAACTTCGGCGGCTCTTTTAATAGGAATATCAGCTTCAATAAAACTTGTCGCCATCGTTGCTGTTAGAGTTGCAAGAACCCCTGCTTTTATGCCTGATCCTAAACCATCAGACAAAGTTGTTATAACACGACCATCAGCTGGATTTTTGCGAGATAAAAAATTGTCTCCATAAGCATGTTGATTATATTTACATACTTGATAGTGACCAACTTCTATAAAAGTTTCATCATCACCAGAATATGCTGTACTCATTCAGCATCCTCATTATCATCATCACCCGAAAATGATTCGATAATCGATTCTAGCATGGATTCAGTTTCCGCTGCATTTTCACCAAGTAAAAAAGCTATTTTTTGAACCACTGACAAGTTTTTATCAATTACTTTATGAGCTTGATTTACAATTCTATCTCGTTGAATCTGAGGTGCAGTAACGTCTTGAATGACTGATCCCGCAATTTCGCCTTTTTCGATAGCAAAAACAGTAACATGAAATATCTTCTTGCCATTATGTACTTCTCTCTCAATAACATCTGGGCCATTTTCTGTTAATACATCTGCATAAAATCGATGAAAATCTATAAGTTTTGTAACGTCCGCACTTTCAAGTCCCGGTTTTGCATCATACATTGCGAGTATATCTCGTCCCATAAGCTTTGCAAAATTATAGTTACATTCAACAACTTGCATTTTAGAATCACAAATAAGAACGCCACTTGGGATAGCTTTTATAAGACCGTTTGCTTTTTTTTGTGCCAATTTTCGCATATACGAAACACACATATTCTTTTCGGCATTCCCAGCAAGTATTGCTTTTGCAAAATCACGACAAGTATCGTATCCACAACAAGAGCAATTAAGTTCATCTTCAACAGTATATTTACCAACAGACCTCAATGCACCTTGTATTTCTTCTTCACTATACTCTTCAACTGAGTCTGCAACAACCGGCAAAGTCCCTGTCAAATCAACTTTGTCAGAAAGAACTTTATCAGAAAGAGTTTTCTCTGCTGATTCTGCATAATCTAGTAATTGTACACGTTTAATGGCTGCAGATTTACCATTCCTTGTCCCAGGTCCATTTATACAACCACCAGGACAAGACAAAAGTTCTATAAAAAGAGGTCTCTTTAGTTCCTCCGGTTTTAATCCACCAAAAATGTCAGGGATAGAATCCAGACCAGTTACCGTCATAAAACGAGCATTAGATGACTTTATATAATTTTTAACAGAAGCAATCATTCCACCATCAACAGGATACATACTTCCACCTGCAGCTCTAAAGGGAACAAACGAATATTCTTTATTATCTAAATCTTTAGTACTTGAATCTGCGTTTTTTTTAAGAAGTTGTGCCATAGCATTAGGAGTAATTTGTTTTTCTTCAAACCAGTCATGTAAATCATTAAAAGTTAATGCTACATCAATAGATCCCCATACATCTGCTTCTCGTTTTTTAGCAATACAAGGCCCAATAAACACTACCCCAATATCCTCACCATAGGTTTTATGTAAAAATCGAGAATGTGCAAGTAAAGGAGAAGACCTGTCTGTTATATAATTAGCATAGTATGGGTATAATCGTTTTATATACTCTACAGCACTGGGGCACGCCGAAGACAAAAACAGTTTTTGTTCTATTTTACCCGATTCAATACCTTGTAAATCTTCTGCTATTTGTGCAGATACAAGATCAGCTCCGATTGCAGTTTCGCTCACACCATAAAAACCTAGCTTTTTAAGAGCTGCACACAATTGCTCAGATGTAAATTCTGGAAATTCAGAAGCAAAAGAAGGCGCCAAAGAAACAAACACTTTTTCTTTTTGTTCTATCACTTGCAATGCAAGCGGTAAATCATTTCGAATGCGTTTTGCATGTGCCGGACAGTTTACTACACAGCGTCCACACATAACACAAAGCTCTGCAACTATCATTGCATGCCCTTGCTCTACTTTTATGGCATTTGCAGGACAATTTCGCACACATTTATAACAATCTTGGCACTCTGTCTGCTCTGTGTAGATCGGAGATACATATGTCATTTATTAATTCCTAGTTCTCTTTCGAGTAGACCTTCTATCGTTTCTGGTAAAACATTAGAAAAAAATTTGTCGTTAATCTTTATGTTAGGACCAAGTTTACATTGCTCACTACATAAACTTCCTTTTACAACTACAGTGTCTGTTAAATTATTATTTTTTATAAATCTTTGAATTATTTCTGCGTTTTGCGAATTTCCTTTGCTATAACAAGAACTTCCCATGCACACTGTAATTGTTGTCATTCAATACCTCGGCATACTGTATAAAATTTTATCGATACTGTCAATTGTAGCAGTTTTATTCCCAAACTGTCTTTACCAATACACATAAAATCACAATATTTCAATTTTTATGATTTGACGTTTTCAGTGAGTAGCTCTTTTTTCTCGTGTAAATCATTGTTTATGACATTTTTTTCGCAAAACTCGTCAATATACATTTGCTCAACTTTAAGCCTAGCCCAATTAGTTTTTCGCAAAAAAGTCAGGCTCGATTTAACACTTGGGTTAGAATAAAAACAATTTATTCTAACCAGCCGATTCATCTCTTTCCAACCTAACTTTTCAACTAGCTCGGTTACAATCTGCTTTAAAGTTATCCCATACAACGGATTGTTCGCTTGTTTAGTCTGTTTCATCTAGCCATTTACCAAACTCAATGTTCGTACCAAGATAACCAACAACAGGTTTTCCTTTAGAATCAAAGCCTAAGTTTACTTGCTTAAACTTATCACTTCCACCTTGAGCCGCTGTAATAGAAGGAACAGTCATGTATTCCCAAGCACCAGTTGTATAGTCATTATCATCTACACCACCTTCTGTTACAGTTGCACTATTTGCATACGCAAGTTTTATTGCATCATGAGATCCGGTCTCTGTAGAATTATAATATGCAATATATGGAATATCGCTACTATTAAGTTTAATCTGAGTCCAGTTACCAACACTTCCTGCCTGATCTACTGTGCAATCGAAAGAAGGAGCTGTTGCTGTTTTATAATCCTCAACACGCATGTATCTTAAATCACCATCATTAGCATCATATGCTGCTATATGTAGATTATCACTGCTGTCTATAGTCATAGATACATACTGGCCAACATAATCAGGGAAATTAAGAAGAGAAGAAGTGGTCCAACCTTGATTTGTAGTAGGGGCACTTCCATCAACTGGACTCGTTGAATATGCCAATTTCAATTTTCCAGCTGACTGGTCATAGTACACAATTATTACAGTACTATCAGACGCAACTACCATAGCAAAATATTTAGAGGCACTAGAAACTGCAGTTTGCCGACCAGAAGTGTTTTCCTCGGATAGATTTGAATACCTAGTAACATAATCTGTAGTATCATAATTCAAAGTATTTGTCATAGAACTAGTTCCGACCCTAAAATCTCTAAATATAATATTTTTATTAGTTGTATTAGCATCATAATACGCCATATATACTTGTGCTGTTGAATTTGCATTACCTGTAACTACCATTTGAGGATTCTGATAACGTCCTATAAAAGTGCCATTCCCATAATCTACACTTTCAAGTGCTATAGCATTGTTATTTTCGTACTGACACCAATCCCCAGAGTAACCCGAGTAACCAATTCCATCACCCCATCCATCACCTTCATCTTCAGCAAAACTGTCATAAATGAAAGCCATATGTCCTCCAGATCGATCATAAACTGTAACATGATAATAATCTCCATTATCGTCTTCTGCCATACCCATTCCTGACCAATTTGAAGCTCCAATCAAATATTCTATATCTGTAACCTTTTTTTGAGCTACATCATAGTATGCTCTTTGTGGCATATAAGACGTAGAATAGCTTGTAGAAAACGAGCTTAAAGAATTTACACCATTCAAATCTACATATCCAAATACAGGATTATCACCATCCATCAACATATTTGGATAATATCCATTTGCTATTCCGGTATCCTTCATATCAAACATTCGTAAATAACGATCATCGGTTAACTGTATATTTTTAGTTTCATATACATCAGGCTCTCTATTATACATTTGCTGATAATCAGTACTATTTGTTCCTGTTATTGTATAACTGCCCGCAGCACTATTGTCGTTTATATTATTGAGAGTTCGAATTCCATTTGTATATACATCCAAATAACCAGAATTAGAAATATTATTAGAAAAAGATATTTCGCTACTTGAAGTTGCTGTAGCATCAATGCCAGCATCAGTAAGGGTTTCTGTTAGTACATCTGTTGAGTTTGTAATATATACATCAGAATCTTCTAAGTTAAATCCACTAGCAGTTATAAAGTCTGTATCAGTTGCAGAACTATCATAAAGAACTGAATACTTTCCACTTGCGCTTCGTATATTGTTGTCTTTTAGACCACTATCACTACGATTAGTTGTGTGTATAGCTGTTATATACGGTACAACATCAATTTGATACTTACTGGTATAATCATCAGCATCAGTATCCTCATCTGTGCTTGTATCAACTTCACCTGTTTGACCTGTTATCGGAACAAACGTGTTAGATGTATAATTAACAGTAGTACCATCGTCATCTAAGTCAGGCGTACCTTGATCAGTTGCTTCTACAGAAATAGCTATATCCGTATCTGCTACATTCGTGATTTTTGATGAATCAAAATATAATTTCCAATGTACAGTATGTCCGGTATCCTGCGAAGCATAATCTACCAAATCATCACCAGTTTTATCCGAAGGAATATCCCCAAGATTAGCTGCTTCATATTCACTGTATGTTGCTTGTGTAATTTCACATGCCCAACCATTCGTATCAAAAGCTGTTAATTCACTCCCAGAAGTCCAAGCCCCACTGTCATACGTTGCAATAGTCAAGTCTGCACCACTCTTAAAAGTTTCAATGCTTGCAGTAAGTCCAGATAACAAAGTATTATCATGGGCAATACCCTCTATAACAATTTGTCCAGAAACTTTTGGATCTGTATCATATTCACCACTAGCATCTATAAATATTGTTTCAGGTAAATCTTCTGGTAATTCTATGTGACCATTATCAGTACTATTTTCGTACAATGAATTATCATCACTATCATTCCAATAGAACGGAATAATGACGTTTGTTGCTGCTGTTGCATCCCTTATTGCAACATCCATAATAATATTCATTGTTACATATTGACTATCTGTTCCAGATGTTGTTCCCGGTGTCGAATCCCACAATTTAAAACTGAACTTTTGTAGATTTGCATCCACAATCTCATCACCTGTTCCAGTATCATCAGCACTCAAGAAATCTGCAACATCAAAATCTATTTCAGAAGTAAGAACGGTATCATCTGTACTTCCAGATCCAAGCGATTCAACACCATCCACCTCATAATATGGATCATTCCAAACTAAACCAGAATCATAAGTTGAAACTGTATAATTGTATTTTATAACTCCATTTCCACCAACAGTTTCTGGTTTAATAACGGTCTTACCTTTTATTGATAACAACGAGGTTGCTTCAGTACCATTTTGAATAGGGAAGGTTGCATTTGTTACTTTACTTCCAGAATCATAATAGCCATTTTCATACAAACCGCTCATAGAAACATATTCATTATCATCCGAATCTGTAACAGAGCCATCTCCGTTTTCATCAGTTCCAACAGAAACACCAACTATTCGAGGTTGATTATTTTTAATAAATGCATCATCGATTGTCTCTACATTACTATTTCCTGCTTCATCAAAAACTACATAGTGAATGACAACAGGTCCATCAGAAATATTTGTTGAATTAATATTTGCTTCCCAATAATATGTAGTAGATTGTTTTATGATGCTTTCAATCATAAGGTCGCCATCATCATATGTTGCGTCTGTATAATAACCTGCATCATTTTTTGTCGATCCAGACCCCTCTGCTGTAAAATTATCTACAACTTGAGCTACTGCAAAATATGCAGTTGTTGCATCCCCAGGTTCACTGTCTAAGGTTATGGTTAATCCATCATCAGAAACACCATCGATTCTATAAATAACACCATTTACTTTTACAAGACCGCCTTCATGTATATTTTCGTCTTCTGTAGAGAGTGTAAGAGCAGAACCACTTACCGTAATACTTGAGTGAGTTTTCCAATATAAACCATCATCTGCACAATAACTTATCGTGTAATCACCAGAGTTATAAGAATCACCACTTGTATATTCAATAGCACTAGAATCAGAATCTAGCATTACATCATAGATATTACTTACCGTGATGTCTTCGGTTGTTGTTGTATCTGTGTCCGCATCATACGTTTCTTCGGTATAACTAAGATTTCGAGTAAAGTAGAAAGCAATTCTCTTTACACCAGTTTGGTTAGTCCCATCCACAGAATCTTCATTTGCAATTCCACTTAAACTATAAAAACCATTGCTATTTTGAACGGTCGAACTAATATAATAGTCATCATCTGTACTTAGTTCTGGTGGTTTATTATCATAATAAATAGTAAATTCTTTTGTAGAAGACGATGTCGAATTTGTATTATTATCTGTGGCCTTAATACTAATTTCTGTTGTTCCAACTGAATCTGTCGTAGAATCACCGACAGGAATATTCATTTTATAATTGGTCACCCCTGTCTCAGAATCTGTATATGCAGTAAATTCTTCACTTGTTGTGTCAGAATCAGCAACAATAGATCCATCTTTTCTTATCTCGCTAATACCACTTTCATCTGTAATATTACCAATTAAATACCAAACTCCACTTATACTCATGTCTTCTGTATATTTCTGAGAAACTACAGTATCCCCAGAAGAAACAGACCCATCTGTACAAGCCGTACCGTCTCCATCATCATATTGCACTAGATATAATGAATCTTGAACAAAAATTGGTATATTATTATCAATCTCTACAGTACATTCTACAGAAGCACTTTGATTGTAAGCTTCATCTGTTGCATAAATCCATAAATTAATTGTATTAGTACTTGACTCTTCAGTCGAGTCAAATTCGCCAGATTCATTAATTGTTAAGTTCCAACTTCCACCAGATAAACTTACCATTATTGCAGTATTATCCGGTTCTAATGTACCAGACAATTCAGTCGAAGTATATGCAGTATTCGTTGTCATATTTCCAAGTGTGTAATCGTCAGTATAGTTTTTTAAGACTGCAATATCATCAGAATCAAAGGTACCATCATTGTCTGAATCAATTTGTACCCAAGCATATTCCGCATCATTATTATTATCATCAACTGAACCGATTAATCTTATTGAACCACCAAGAACGGCTCCATTATCTGGATAACTTAAACTAACAGTAGGACGATCACCTTGAGGATCAATTGTTAATTCTTCATATTCATAGGAACTATTTCCATTTTCATCAACAGCTTTTATCCATAAGTACAATGTAGTTATTGTATCATATTGATTTGAATCGTCGGAATCTGCATCGATATTTTCTTCTGTTGTTATCCCAAGTGTACTTATATAATATTTAAGTAAATCTGTATGGGTCTCCGTTGTAGTAGAAGAATCACCATCAAAGTATATACTCCAAGAAAGAGAGCTCGCTAAAATTTCTTCCCATGCAGTAGAGCCAACATCAGTATCGGTTGTAACTAAAGCATCAATTTGATCAGATGTTACCGATGGAGATCCAGAGCTTTCAGTTGATACTGCATAATATAAGGTAACGGTCTCGTCAACAGAACCACGAATTGTTTCTTCACTATTAATTGTACTAGAAGGAGTAATTATTGTAATTTCTGGGCTTGTATTATCTACTTGCACAGATAGAGATGTTGTCGCCGTTAATCCAGCATTATCCGTAGCAGTTATTGTAATTGTCATGTATCCAGAACCGTCTGAACAGTCTATAGAATCAAACACATAATAATCTACATCATCGATTGTCTCTTCTGTAGCAGAATAAGTTGCATCATCCACGTCAGATCCATCAGAATCGACCAAACCAGAAACAGAAGCGCTAACATCTGCTATCCCATTTGCATCACTTGCAGTTACTCGTAACTCTATTGAAGGAATATCACTTCCTCCAAGCGTTAATTCATTATATGCAGTATTCCATGTAGTCCCATTATCAGAGCTTAGCCCTTGAGTAGATAAAATAGGTTGATTCGTATCTACCTTAACATATACATTTGTATTTACACTTGAAGAATCGGTATATCCAAATGTGTTCGGAATATCTTCTGTATCAGAAATTTTTGGAGTTGGAACACTTGTTGTTGAAGCTTCAGTCGAGGATGTAAATACCGTACCATCGTCATCAGTCACAACAAATGTCAATAAATAAGACCCATCGCCCTCTGGTAATGTATAATTCCACGAACTACCAGAAACAGAAACAGTTGCAGTTGTATAATCTGAGGAATCCTTGTATTTATATTTAATTATTAAAGAGTCAACACCATCATCATCAGTTACAGTTCCATATAATGTACTTGTTTGTTCTAACCAAACATAATTACTTGATGTCATGTCAGCTAATTGTAAGTTAGATATCTTTATAATAGGTCTATCTGTGTCCTGATCTACCGTAATTATAATGTCATCAGATGCAGTATTTCCTGCAGCATCAGTTGCTGTTGCTTTAATACAAACCTGTGTTCCATCGGTTGAAGAATCACAATCATAGCTTAAACTAGAAGTATCAATATCTGTAGTTTCCCAAGAATAAGTCCCCGTAATTGTACCTAAATCTGTCCAGACATCTGCCCCACTTTCATATTGAAGTGTGACCGTGCTTAGAGTTTGATCATCACTCGCAGTCCCGTTTATAGATATGGTACCGTTTACTTGAGTACCCTCCGTATCACTATCTGCATCAGCTATAGAAGTCACACTAATTGAAGGATCCTCTGCATCAAGTTGTAATGTAAATAGATTAACAGTAAAGGAATTACCAGCTTTATCAATTGCTTGAGCCCATACAGTACCACTTGCCAGTTTGTCTGTAGGGATTTCTGCAGTCCAAGTATCACTTGTAAAATCAGTTACGGTAACATCAGGGCTCGTAAAATCATTACTATTGACTTTTATCTTTACAGAAGAAATACCACTTGCACTATCATCTGCTGTTCCTTTTACAATAACGCTTTCTTCTCCATTTACAAGCTTTGTTGCACTTGGAGTAGTAGAATTCCCATCTACACTTGTTAGTTCACATGTAGGCGCTGTCGTATCAACTTTTAATATGTATTCTGTTGAAATTGCTTCATTTCCAGCAGCATCTGTTGCTTTCAAATATACAGAATTATCACCCTCCGTCGAACACGATACATATCCTGTCCAAGTACTGTCTCCTTTCGTCAGACTGACCCAATTACCAGTTTCAGTATCAGTGTCATAATCTGTACTATAAGAAACAGATGAAACCCCTGAACCAGCAATAGAATTTGTGCTATCCATATCTTTGGTTGTAATTTCTAATCCAACTTGTGTTGAACCATAATAGGTCCCTTCTACAGCATCCTCAAAGTCAATAATTGTCATAGAAGGCGCATTTGTATCTAGAGTTACAGTACGTGTTTTTGTTGCTGTCTTATTTGCAGCATCAGTGAGTGTAATTGTATAAACATGCGTACCATCATCAGCCGGTGTAATGGCCTGTGTCCAACTAGCAGGAGAAGCACCTAATGTACTATCTGATGTCAGGAAACTCCACGTATCATCAGATGAATCATCTGTAATTATTACAGAAGTTAATCCATTTGAATCAGTTGCTGTACCTGATAAAGTAAAAGAGGTGTTTGTTGTTAACCCACTAACTCCAATTGCCGTTTCAGTAAGAGTAGGTGCAGCTTTATCATAGTAGAATGTTATTTCCTCTTCTTCTGCAACATTACCAAGTTTATCTTGTGCATTAACTTTTAATACAATTGTACCTTCTGTAGAACCTAAATCAACATTTTCAGCTGTCCAAGTAGAACCTGTTAGCTCTGCATTAACCGCATCTTCACTATTGAGTTGATAGGTAACTGTTACTCCACCACTACCAGCATCTATAACTGTTCCTTTTAATGTATATGTTGAAGAATCTGTTGATTCACCACTTCCAGGATAGGTTACACTTAGTACAGGAGCTGTAGTATCAACGCGAACTGAAATTGACTTTTCATACTCACGCCCAGCTTTATCTGTTATAGAAATTGTATATACATATAATCCGTCGTTAGTACCATCTGAATTTGCGTCTTGCTCATATGTCCAATCCCCTTCAACTGCGGTACCCGATGAATCACCACCAGTAGTGAAGGTTGCTCCATCAACTGCAGATCCATCTTTTGTTACTGTTAACGTTGCCGTATCTAAATAGGTTTCTGTAATTGTACCTTTAAGCGTAAAAGCTTCTTTTGCAAGATAACTAGATCCCCAAACAACATTGTCAGAAACATCTGTATCTGTTATTTCGGTACCATCTGAAGTATATAAGCCAGAAGTTGTAGAAGTATCAGTATCATTTGAGTAGATTGTAGTTGTAGGGGCTGCATCATCTATATAGATTGTTTTATAAATTGCTTCTGCTTCATTTTCTGCAACATCTGACCCTATAAATGAAATTGTCTGTTCTCCGCTAAGAGTGCTTACATCAACATACACATACCAAGCAGTACCTGTTATTGTAGCGTCCCCTGTCAGTTCATCATCACCACTACCTATTGTGTAGATAACTCCATCTTCACCACTACCACGATCATTATCTTTAATAGTACCTGAGAATTTATATTTATCTTCTTTTTTAATATAAGGATTCGTTAAATCAGCAACAGTTACTGTTGGAGCTGTTTTATCTACAACATAAGAGATAGCATACGAGGACTCCTGTCCATATTTATCTGTTGCTGTATATGTTATCGTATAATCACCAGTTGCATCTGGAACATCACTATCGTCACTCCAACTTGCTCCAGCCGTAACATCACCGCTAATTTCAGTTTCAGTTAAATAGTGACTATCACTGCCAGCAACACTTGTTTCGGTTGAAGAGTCATTTGTAATTTTTGCAACTAGGCTTACAACACCACTAGCATCTGTTAAAGTTCCTGTAATAGGAATACTGCTTGAATAAAAATTGCCATCAGTTGGTGTTACATTTGTAAATGAAGGAGCACCACTATCTACTCCAACAACAAAAGCAGATGTAGTTGTATTATACTCAGCTGTTGTATCAACACTGTCCGTTACTGCAATTTTTATATCATAAGTACCTTCAGTAGCTGGTAATACATAACTTATCGATTTTGTTGTTGGTTTAGCTGTTAAAGTTACTTCAGAAGAATCGCTATTCCCATCTTCGTACGTATAACTTCCAACATCATTACTGTCATCTTCATCAAAATTAAGAGCATTATACGTACGATAGCCAATTTTATAAGATGCAATCCCATCATCATCACTAATTGTCCCAAGAATTTTATTATTACTTACAGTACCAAATAAGTTACTTGATGTATCTATGTCGTCTGAATCATCTATAGAGCTATCAGCATTACTTAATGAAACCACTGGGTTATCGGTACTTTGATCTATAGTATATGAAATCTCTTCACTACTTGTATTACCACCTTCATCTGTAGCAGAAAGCGTAAAAGTAAGAGTTTGTCCATCGGTATATTCTGTCGTATCTATGCTTTTATCAAAAGAATATACCGCTCCCAGATCATAAACATTCGTTTTCGGTGTATCTGCATTATCACTTACGGTCAAAGTTACAGAAGCTAAATTTGTTTCCGTTATTTTCCCGCTCACGGTGACTTCACCATTTACACAAACTTCACTGTCTGAAGTTCGTGTAACTGTTGGGGTAACTGAACTTATTGAAACAACAGGATCTGTCGTATCGATATGGACTCGGCTTGTTGTTTTAGATGTATTGCCATTATTATCTTCTGCAGTAATAGTTGCTGTATACAAATACTGTTCACCTTCAGAAACTTCTGTATATTCCTCTCCATCTCTTACATCAAAACTCCAAGCATAAGGATTACTGGAACCTGTTAAGACAGCATCACCTGATATGGTATACAAAGTCGAAGTATCACTTGCATTTTCATCTGTAACAGAAATGCTATATGCAACAGAAGATATACCTTCTGTTTCCGTTGTAACTGTTCCAGTAAATGTCTTTTCTCCAGAATTTACAACAGAAAGATCTTCCGGTGAAGTCACCGTGATCGTAGGGGGATTACCTGAAACTGTCCCAATAAATCCATA